>OIBG01000306.1_pt1 | contig 10787 bp, 9 predicted proteins | sample 1581011 | NCBI WGS metagenome assembly OIBG01 (sample SAMEA3882533, study PRJEB24775) | human gut metagenome | biome: human-associated habitat; feature: intestine environment; material: feces | place: Netherlands | collected 2009/2010 | reverse complement strand
TCCGTGTACTGGCCGCTGCCGTTCTTGGCAAGCGCGGCGGTCTGCCCGGTAGCTGCCTTGGTGCGGCTGTCCACCGTAGGATAGGTGACGGAAACAGCAAGAGCGCCCTCACGCAGCGGAATGACCGTGCCGGTGGAGCGCTCTACAACATAATATTTACCGAGGTACAGGTTGGAAAAGGTCAGCCAGCCGTCCTCGATTTTTGCACTGGCTACGAGATTGTCCTTTTTCAGCACGGGCAGATAATCGCTGATCCACTGCCCGCTGTTGTCACGAATCGTAGTGTGCCAGAGGGGATTGCCGTTAGAATCTACGATTTTGGAATAGTCCACGACGCCGGTCACACCATCAGGGTGGGTAATATCCTCGGCGGCGTACAGGTCGTACACTGCGCCGTCCAGCACGGCATTGCCGTGAGCAGCGTCGCCTGACACATACCGCTGTGCATCCAAATCAACCTTAGAGATACTGATTTCGCCCAGCGTGCGGTCATTCTTCATGATGCCGTCCGCAGCCGTGGTGGTGTAGCCGTCCTCATTGGCAGCCTTGCCGCTGGCATCGGTGGTATAGCTCCGGGAGGCATCCTTGGGGGAGTCATAGATGGTGACGGTGGTTTCTACGCCGCCGCTGGTCACCAGCTTTGTGCCGCCCTTATCGCCAGTGGCAATGTCGGCGTTGTAGTCACCATTGCCCAGCCACAGGACGGAATTGTTGTTGTCAGCGGTAATTTCCACATAGTAGGCGCGTTTGCCCAGCGGTGTGCCCGCCGTGCCGGGGTGGGCAATGTCAGTCCAGTCGCCGAAATAGCCCGCGGGGGCCTTCGTCTCCACAAGGATGAACCGGCCCTCGTTTCGCTGCGTGTAGTACAGCGTGTGGCGCATCGTGTCGTTTGTGGCGTAGGCGGCGTTGTTGATGACGGCATAGGTACCGTCGCCCTGGCGCTGGACGCTGTAGGTATTGTACCCACCCGTGGGCTGGTATTTGCCGGTCACAACGTCCCACTGGTAGATTTCATACCGGGCATCGCCTGCAATCTGGTTGCCTGTCTCGCTGTCCGTTTTTTTGATCTTGATCTGCAGCGACCACTCAGCATTGCGCATCTTGTAGGCGTTGTTGGAGTTGGCCGGCACTGTAATGGTCTGGTGGCTGCCGTTGCTGCCTCAGTAGGATTCAAAACCGTAGGGGATGGTGACTTCGTCATAACGGAACTGTAAAGATGCAAGCTGTGCCTGCGCGCTGGCAATAGCATTATTTACAGCGCTCTGTGCTTCTGCCTGAATGGCGGCAACCGCAGAATCTCGCTCGCTGTTGGCGGCTGCGTCCGCGGCTTCTTTCGTAGTATAGGGGCCGACGCTGCCACTGCGGCCATCTACGGTCTTGGATACAGTGTAATGCACAGACCAGCTGGCAGATGCTGCACCGCCGTTATTCTGGTAATTTTCGTCGTTGGTGTGGCCGCTTGTGGTGACAGTCTGCACACCGGCAGGGGAGATGCTCCAGCTGCCGCCGTCAATTGTTCCAGACTTGGTGATTGGCTCGATTTCAATGGTCGCACCGTCCACCTTTTCCAGCGTTTTCAGCTGGATCTTATCTGTGGTGACACCATAGGTCAGATCCACGGTGCCGCTGGCGGACTGTGCAGGGGCTTCCCAACTGGCATAATACTCCTGTACGACAGGCTTCGGCTCTTCCGTTTCCTCCTCACTGATTTCAGGGCCAATCAGAGCAACGGTCTGCCAGCCGCTGCGCGCAGGGGTATAAATGTAGGTGTAGTAGCCGCGGGGCTTTGCATAGGCAACAGCGCCGTCCAGCAGGGCTTGCGCGGATTCCAGATAGATTTTTGCAGCAGTGCTCTCGGGATATTTTTCAATCAGCCACATCTGGGTATCATCATAAAACGTGCGGCAAAAATCCAAAAGAGAGATTCTTTCAGTATCTTCTGCAGAAAAAGCGACGGGCGTATCGGGCAGCAATTCCATAGAAAGCTGGTCCAGACCGCCCCAGATGCGGTACTGGTTGCCGTAGTGGTCACCGGGAATGCACTGATCCGCACTGACCAGAGAAGTGTTCGTATAAGTGTACGGCGGACAGCCTTTGGGCTGGCCGTTGGCACCGTGGGTGCAGCAGTAGGCGGGTTCGCCGTTGAACCAGATCAGCCAAGTGCCGTTGACCTTGGCAACCTTGGTGATCTTGCCACTTGTCACCGCAGGGGTGGGGCGCTCGGCAAAGGCGGCAATTTCGCTGTCGGGGAAGGGATACTCGGCAGTCGCATTGCGGTCGATGGCTACCTGTAGGGTTTTGGTCAGTGTACTGCCATCGGGTGCGGTGTAAACCAACTGCGCGGTAAAATTCGTATCTGCCTGCACATATACACCCAGCACCGCAGCGGAGGTTTCGCTGTATTCGTTGTGCAGCAGGCTTTCAGCATCCTCGGCGGGCGCGCCGTAGTAGTCCAGCAGGGTCACGCTGTCCGGCAGAACCAGATCGAGCGTGCTGCCGTCGGCAGGATACTCCACCTGTGCCAGAATCGGCACAATGGCGTAGTCGGTATCTTCCAGCAAAGGTGTAGTCAGTGTCAGGTTGTCACTGTCCAGCGCCTCGGTGCTCAGATAACTATCCTGCTCTAAATCGGCATCCCACGCGCCAAGCCCGATTTTGGTCTCACCGGTCGCTACCGGCAAACCGTAGCTGCCAATGTAGGAGCCTGTGGGGGCGTCCGGCATATCCTGATACAAAACCTCACCGTCAAAGGTGTAAGGCTCGTTTTCTTCAGCAGGCTCATCCGTGGTTGGTGCTGCGCTTTCCTCGGTAGCTGCTCCGGGGTCGGGGCTGCTGGCATCGGTCTGGCCGTTGTCTGTTTCAGACGGCTCGGTCTGCTGCTCCATCTGCACGGTTTCCTCGGTGGGCTGCGGTGTGGGTTCCTCCGCAAACGCTGCACCGGGCAGCATGGAGCAGAGCATTACCGCCGCCGCAAACAGCGCGGTAACGCGATGCTTCAATTTATAATGTGTTTCTTTCATTGTGAAATCCTTTCAAAACAGAGATTTTTTCACGAAAAAAAGCGCCTGCAAAATGCAGACGCTGCGGTTATCTTTCGGGGGTATCCTGAGAGGGCTGGGCTTTGGCTTTTTCAAATTTTCGCACTTGGTTTACAAAACCGTCCAATAGGCAGGTATGCGCTTGTAGGTCAGCGTAGTAACAGGAACGGTCAAATCCACGGCGATCCATATCTTTGATCATGCGAATGGAATCTGCCCATTCTCTATTTGTGCGCGAAATGCGACCATCTCCATCACGGGTTTGAATGGCCGCTGCCAACACATATTTTGTGCGCTCCAAACCATATTCCGCCACTACCTGTTCAACAGCGCCAGCGCCCAGCCGCATACCATCAAAGCGCTGTGCAAGCGCTGCGTCAATCTCGTCCCGACACCTTTCATTCAAGTGGCAAGACGCATGGTACTGCTGCAATTCGCCGTGTTCGCGGGCATAAGTGACGGACTGTCGATATACTTTGGGTGGGTTCTGCTGCTGCTCCTTTTTCAGCAAGTCATCTGCACGGTCTTCCACGCACTGAGCCACAATGCTCATATAATCGGTTTCCAGCTTGGAAAAATCCTTATACACATCCGCCAGCGGCGCGGGAGATTTCAGCAGCGCCCGCACCTGTGCAGGGGTGAGGTTCATTTCTTCCGTTGCAAGAATAATGTCCTCACGGACGCTGTACTCGTAGGCGTGATGTAGAATTTCTTCTGGCGGCTGTGCGGTCAGCCATAGGCAATAGGCGCTCTGCTCCACCCGCATTTTTTCGCAGAGCTGCTCCTGCAGGGTCATTCTTTTACCTCGCACACCAAAGAATTGGTTTCCAGCACATGACGCCAAAAATCGACCTGCCTGTCATAAGACATATTTTCATAGCAGACATCAATCAGCGTTGCATACAGCTTTTCCTCATCTTCAGGGGAAATGGCAAGAGAAATATTGTTTTGCGAACAATAACACAGGTAGTCAACAAGGTCGCCCATAGTATCTGCACCGCTGTTCTCCAATAATTCTTCCCACTCGTGCGGAAAATCGAGATCTTCCAGCACAATATCCACCGTGTCGTCACACATAGGAATGCTTACGGTTACTTCCTCTCCCGGATGCTGGCTGAAACAGTCCAAAATGGGTAAACAGCCAGCGTGTCCGGCTGCATCTGCCAGCGTGTTTGCCAGCAAGCTCATCATTTCATCGTGCGTCATAAAATCCTCCGAAGCAGATAAGATCCCACAAAAATTACGACTGCATACTGAATAAATCACTTCGTGTATGCAAATCATTCAACATCTCTCCATTCCAAGGAGTTGTTTTCAAGCATATCTTCCCAAAATACCATCTTGCCGTCCATGTCCATATTCTCATAGCAGATTTTGAGCAACGCAGTAAAAAGAACATCATCGGCACTTGAATTTTCGGATTTGCTTTTGTTCAGATAATCGGCAACGTCTCCAATCGTTTCAGCACCGATTTTTTTCAGTAACGGTTCGCACTCCTCCGGCCAGATTTCGCTGCCCACCGGCATGATGCGCATAACACCGTCAATAGGATACTCTATGCGAGTTTTATCCTCCTCGCACTGTGAGAAACCGTCTATAACGCTAATACAGCCCTCATACCTTGCCTTTGTAAGCAGGGTCAACGCTAATTCTTCAATAAGTTCGTCATAAATCATGTTTTCCTCCAATAGAAAAAGCGCCCACAAAAGTGAGCGCCCAGATAAAATATTCGGTTATGAGAACACCGGCAAACTGCCGTTTGCTGCATCTGTTTTCAGAATGGTAATCCAGTTGCTTTTGCCGTAGAGAAACCGCACGATATGCACGGTTTGCGTGGCATCGTCCACCGTATAGAACGCAAGGTAGTTCATAACGATGGTGAAGCGGATTCCCCACAAGGAAAGCAATTTGTCGGAAACGGCTTCAAATTTGTGCGGGAATTCTGCCAGTGCTCCGATTTTTTCGTCGGCCACATCCAACAGCTTGTCGGCGGCAGTTGGATTCTTCAGTACAAGGTCGATATAGTCGTAGGCGTTCGCCATATCGCGCTCGGCGGCTTGGGTGACATGAATGTTGTATTTCATCTGCGCTCCCTGCGGTGGCGCAAATCAGCCATAACATCGGCAAAGGGGCGCGTGTTCCCGGCTTCCACGTCGGCAAGGCCCTCTTGCAGCTTGCTGTACAGTTCAATGCGGCCCGCCATTTCCTCGTAGGTTTCCATGCTCATAACGGCAAGGTCGCCCTTACCGTTTTTGGTAATAAAGACCGGCTCGTTGTAGGCATGGCAGTAAGAGGAAATGTCATTGTAGTTGTTTCTCAAATCTGCGCTGGAACGAATGTTTGGCATAGATAGCACCTCTCTTTCATACAGAAATTATATCATAATTTGTGTATGAAAACAAGTAGGAGTTTTAGTTGAATGTGACAGTCCAGTAGGTATACTGCCCCTCGGCGGTGGAGCAAAACCAACAGGCCACACCCATGCTCGTAAAGCCGGCGTTGGTGATGTTGGCATAGTGGGCAGGACTGTTCTGCCAATAGCTGCATACGCTGCTGGCCGAGCCGATAGGACCGGCTGCGCAGATTTCGCTGCGGGTGGTCATGCCGCTGTGGTCGAACGCACCGCCCGCGACAAAGCTCTCGCAGCGGGCATCTGCCGCTGCGCTCAGCCCGCCGTCCATTGCCAGCGGGGAAAGTCCCGACGCCGCACGGATGGCGTTGATGTTCTCCTGCACGGCCCAGTATGCGCTGTCGCTGCTGTCGATGCTCCACCATTGCTCCGTACCGGCTGCAAGGTCGAACGGCACCGCACCATAACTCATACTAACCTGTGCCGGAGTGGCGGCTACGGTTTCCTCCACCGGGGCTTGCGTGGGTTCTGCGGTGGGGACTGCCGTAGGCTCTGCTGTCGGCGCGGGCGTGGGGGCCTGTGTCGGTTCGGGTGTCGGCGCAGGGGTTGCAGTCTGCGCAGGTTCGGCAGTTGCAGCAGCTTCCACCGGCTGCGCAGTTTCTTCGGTGGCCGGTGAGATTTCCACCAGTGCAGCCGGTTCAGCCGCAAGAGTTTCATCCGCTGCCGCTGCACACCCGGACAGCGCCAATACTATGCCCAATACAACAATAGATTTTTTCATAAAAACTACTCCTTTCATCCTTGGGGTGGTCGCGTATACGATTGGTCTTTCTGCCTTTAATCATAAAATTTATCGTTCCTCCTGTCCACGCTGTCGATTGTCGGTCTGACACTGTTGTTCCGGCTCGGTGTCGGTCACAATGTCTTTGTCGTTCATGTTCAGCAGTCCCTCCAGCACCGCAAGACGCTTACTCTTTTCAGTCAGTTCCGTTGCCTGTGGAAATGGCCGCTTGACTTCTTCCTCGGCGCTGGCAAGCTGCTGTTCCAACTGGATTTGCATATTGCGGGTCTTTTCAATGCTCGGTTCAATACCATTTGCCAAATTGGAAAGGCGTGTCAGATTGCCTAGCACATCAGCTCCCAGCTGAGTGCTATATGTACCAGAGCCAGCCAATCTTGCATGGTACTCGTTGCCAAAAGGCAGATGTTGGATTTGCAGTTCCATACCCTTGAAATACCCGATAGGTACGGGCTTTTCGCTATTCAGTGCCAAGCCCAGCAGACCTAACAGGGCTTTCCCCGCAGGTTCTTTTTCGTAGTAAACTTTCTTTTCCAACTGGATACAGAAAACATCTTTGCCGTCCGCATCCACTACGGAGTGTTCCTTTACGGTGGCGGCGTCTACCGTGGCATTTTCAATCTGTTCTTTGCATTTTCGGATTTCAGCCGGGAAGCCGATGGCAATTTTATTTTCCAGTTCATAACGCTGGCTGTCATGGGCAGCTTTCAGTGTTTTAAGACGGGTCAACTGCACGTCCAAGTCCATCTTTTCTTTGATAAGCGGATTGCCAGCCGCCAATGCCTTGACCTCGGCGTAGGACAGTGCAGCCTCGTCCATATCATTGCAGCTGCGAGCCGGAGATTTTGAGGTCATGATCTGCCCGATGAATTTCTGCTTATTCTCGATAAGCTGATCGGGTAAAGGGTGGGCATTGCTGCCAACCCCTCCCCTAAGAACCGTACATGAGAGTTTCCCCTCATACGGCTCAAGCCTTTCGTAAAGCTTCCTCTCGGAAACCCGACTCGCAAGAACAAACAGCAGAGTTATGTAACTTATTATGGCAAAGCGGGTGAACCATCATCGATTTTCTGTAAGTTCCATTTTCGAAAATCTTGTGCACTTTGAAACTGGTTTCCGATGTAATTGGTTCGTTGCAGACCGGGCAGAGGTGCTTTTGATTGCGCCAGAGTTTGAGCAGTTTTTCTCTGCCCTTGGTGCTGTTTAGCATCTTTTCACCATCGCGTTCCTCGTAGTAGCCGTTCCACCGCTCGTCAAACGGGTTGGCTTCGGCCACAATTTTCTTGAATCGCAGGATATTAGTGTTTGTTGCGTATTCCAGCGCCAAGTAAGGTGCTTTGGTGCTATCGCCCTTGAGTTCCGCCGCAAATGTCCACTGACGAGTTCCGATGTAATGCCAATATTTCTTGGCAATCCATTTACGACCCTTGTGGCGATGTCTGCGTGTTGCCCATTGCCATAGGCACTTGTAAATTTGATAGTCAATCCAACTGAACGTTTCCGCAGATACCACATACCGATGGTAATTGACCCAGCCACGGATGACGGGGTTCAGTTTACGAATCAACAAGTCCTGCGGGGCGCCCTTGTTGGATTTTACAATCTCGCGGATTTTCTTCAGAAAAGATTTTGCAGAGGACTTAGACGGCTTTATGAGCAACTTCCCGTTGTACTTCCGGATGTTCTGCCCTAAGAAGTCGAATCCTTCGTCAATATGTGTGATGACCGTCTTTTCTTCGGACAGCTGTAAGCCCCTTTCTGCCATGAATTGCCGCACCAGGGGTAACACTTCATTTTGCAAGAGCTCGGGCGACTCTCCGGTGATGATAAAATCATCCGCGTAGCGCACAAAGTTCACCTTCGTGAAGTGTGTCTTTCGGTTGCGGTATTCTCTGGTCGGGAAGCGCTCTTTGAGGGTTCTTTCCAACCCGTCCAACGTCATATTCATTAGTACGGGAGAGATTGTTCCACCCTGCGGAGTTCCTTCCTCTGTCGGGAACAGCTGCTTTGTGTCCACGAATCCGCACTTTAACCATTTATACAGCATCTGCGTGTCCATAGGAATGTTCTCGAGAAGCCATTCGTGGCTGATGTGGTCGAAGCAACCTTTAATGTCGCCCTCTAGTACCCACTGCGGCGATTTTCCTTTGCTTAGAACAGTGAAGCATTGCTCAATGGCATCATGGGTGCTTCTGCCGATTCTAAACCCATAGGAGTTGGGGTCGCCGAGTGTTTCAGCCAATGGATTCAATGCAAACTTGTATAGCGTTTGCATTGCACGGTCTGTCATAGTCGGAATGCTAAGCGGGCGCATTTTCCCGTTTTTCTTCGGAATATAGCACCGTTTTAGCGGTTGCGGCTTGTAGCCTTTCCGTTTCAGTTTTGAGATTGCATCAAATTTTGCCTGCGGTGTAAGCCACAGTTCGTGGTCCACACCTGATGTGTTTTTCCCTCTGTTGCTTGTAACTCGCTTTACAGCCAAAGCCTTGGCATAAAACGAGTGAGTGAGCATCCACTGCAAAGATTTCACTTTGCTGTAGTGCCCTTCCTTTTGAGCCTTTACGATACGCATTTGCAGCTTTTTCACATATGCGCTCGCCTTATTCCAATCAATGGATTCCCAGTTTTGCGCCATGTTAGATGGTGCACACGGTTTCCCGTTCATTTGCAATTCCCTCCTTCAAAAGTTCTGTAAATTCTCTCGTAAAGAAAGACCGTGATGGAAGTCTGCCCGCTTTCGCGTGGGGTAATGTTTCAACCCCTATCCGGCCCCATTACAGGGTTGGCATTCGCTTTCTCCATCGTTCTTTTACCCGCATTCCATAAGGTTTTCCTTGCGGTTCCCGTCCGATTGCTCGGAGAAATACGGGCTTACCACGTTCCGCGCATTTAACTGTGCAGGTTAGGCTCTACCTCTCCGCCGACAGCCTTAGCGTCCATGTGTTCCCATCGCTGGAGGAGAACATCCGACTGCAATACCATTTTGGTTCAGGCTTATCAGCAACTTTAGCCTGTTCGTCTTTAACGGCGTTTATCAGTAGTTCACTATATGTTAGCCATATTGCACAAGCCAAGCTCCCCAACCACTTTGTTGCTGGCAGTTTATCGCTTCTACCTCGCGGCTTCAGCTTGAGCCCGTTCGGGCGGGGCTACTATTTCTCGCCATGCTCCCTCACAACCGTTACCAGTTGCTTTGGTGGCGATAGGCTACCACTAATGGAATAGTGGGTCTGGTCATAGCCAGACGGTTAAATTACGCGACTTCGTGTCGCACCCATGAGTAGGCATCAAATGTTCCCTCCGTTACATAACGGAAAACATAGACCTCCTTATTTTCATTGCCCTGTCGTAATATTCTGCCCTCACGCTGCTCAATATCAGATGGCCGCCACGGTACATCCAGATGGTGCAACGCAATCAACCTCTTTTGGACATTGGTTCCGGCCCCCATTTTGGCCGTGCTGCCCATCAGCACACGCACTGCACCGCTGCGAACTTTTCCGAAAAGTTCCGTCTTGCGGGCATCGGTGTTCGCTTCATGGATGAAGGCAATTTCTGTTTCGGGGATTCCGCGTTCGATCAGCTTTGCTTTCATGTCATCGTAGACATTAAAAACGCCCGCCTTGGGCGTAGACAGATCGCAGAAAACAAGCTGCGTACTGCGTTGAGGCATGGTCTGCTCCCATATCTCAAAGATTTTGCCCACACAGATATTGACCTTGCTGTCAGGATCATCGGGCAAGTCGGGGTCGATCAAGCGCTGATCCAGCGCCAACTTGCGTCCGTCGTTGGTGATTTTCAGCATATTGTCCTCATAGGGCTTTACCATTTTATTGCGGATTTTGTCGGCCCGTTCGCCCAATTCTGTCACCATCTGTTTTTGTGTTTCAGAGGGCTTTAGCTGGATGTTGGTCGGCTTGCCGCCCACAAGGGCAGGGACAGGCAGTTTCAGCATATCTGCTGTTTGAATGTCAGCGCATTCCTTGAACATTGCCATAAGTTCCGGCAGATTGAAAAAACGAGCAAAGCGTGTTTTTGTGCGGTAGCCGGTTCCCTCCGGCGCAAGTTCGATGGCTGTGACGGTTTCGCCAAAGGTGGCCGCCCAACTGTCAAAGTTTGCAAGGCCGTTGCGTTCCAAGGTGTACTGCTGCAAAAAGCGCTGCATGGTATACAGCTCGGTCATACTGTTGGAAATGGGGGTGCCTGTGGCAAACGTTACGCCGCGTGCTCCGGTGATTTCATCAAGGTACTGGCACTTCATAAACAGGTCACTGGCCTTCTGGCTCTCGGTAGTGCTGATACCCGCGATGTTGTGCATCTTAGTAACGGTCATGAGGTTCTTGAAATTGTGTGCTTCATCGACCATGAGGGAGTCTGCGCCCAGTTCCTCAAAAGTCACCACATCATCCCGCTTCGGGGCGTCCAGCAAATTTGACAGCTTGGTTTTCAACTGCTTTTTCTTACTTTCCAACTGCTTGACGGTCAGGCGGCTGTCGCTGTTGTCCATGCTCTCCAACTGCATCTCCAGTTCGTTAATTTGCTTGCGGATAAACTCGGCTTTTCTGGCATCGGAAAGGGGAATCTTTTCAAACTGGCTGTG
>OIBG01000301.1_pt1 | contig 10884 bp, 8 predicted proteins | sample 1581011 | NCBI WGS metagenome assembly OIBG01 (sample SAMEA3882533, study PRJEB24775) | human gut metagenome | biome: human-associated habitat; feature: intestine environment; material: feces | place: Netherlands | collected 2009/2010 | reverse complement strand
GCCGCACCTCGCTCGCCGTATCGGCACTTAGAATTATGCGGTATTGCCCTAAAAACGCCATTTGTCAAAATGCACAAAACAGGCAGGCACCATGTATAAAATATTCACAATTTCAACCCGAAACAGCAAACGATAGTGCCGGTAGATATAAGGATTGTTTTGTGTGTCATTCGCATGGATAATTGCGCTGCATCGTGAAATATAATGAAAATTTTCGCATGCTTTTGATTGTAGCCAAATCCGCAGAGCAGGGGATACAATGGAAGCAACGAAACAGCCGCCGCCGGATGACGAGGGCCCGCGATCCCGACCAAAGCACCGCGGCCACCGGCTGATGAGAACACAAAGCAAGGAGGAAACGCTTATGGCACAAACCGCTGCGGTCAAGCAGAGCAAGGCCAATGCCCGCGCCCAGAAACAGCTGGGCCACAACACATGGCGCAAGGCGTTCATGCAGCATTACTGGTTATATATCATGATGCTGCCGGCGCTGCTCTACATGATCATCTTCAATTACCTGCCGATGACGGGCCTGTATATGGCATTTACCGATTTCAGCCCTTTCAACGGTGACACGATTCTGGAATCTGTGTTCGGCAGCCCCTTTGCCGGGCTGAAGTACTTTAAAAAGCTTTTCACCGGCCCGGACTTCTGGACGCTGTTCCGCAACACGCTGTCCATCTCGCTGGCCAACCTTTTCTTCGCCTTCCCGGCCCCCATCATTCTGGCGCTGATTTTAAATGAGCTGCGCTGCAAATGGTTCAAGCGCACAGCGCAGACGCTGGTCTACATCCCCCACTTTGTCTCCATCGTCATTGTGGCGGCGCTGACTTTCCAGATGTTCTCCACCACGGACGGCGCCATCTACCATGTGCTGACCCAGATCTTCGGCGCGAATGCGCCCGACCTGCTCAGCGACCCCAAGCTCTTTCCCACGCTGATCGTCGGCCAGAATATCTGGAAAGAGACCGGCTACGGCACCATCATCTATCTAGCGGCGCTGTCCAGCGTGGATGTGCAGCTGTATGAGGCTGCCAAGATTGACGGCGCAGGCCGTTGGCAACTGATGTGGCATGTCACGCTGCCCGCCATCCGCGGCACCATTGTCCTGATGCTGATCATGAAGGTCGGCCAGCTTCTGAACACCAGCTACGAGCAGATCTTCCTGATGCAGAACTCGATGAACCGCGCAGCCTCCGATGTGTTTGACACCTATGTCTACACCAAGGGCATCACGGGCGGCCAGTACTCGCTGGCGACCGCCACCGGCCTGTTCAAGTCCACCATCAGTATGCTGATGGTCGTTACCGCCAACAAGATCGCCAAGCTGTTCGGCGAGTCCGGCCTGTACTAAAGAAGGGAGCTGTGCTACAATGACAATGCCCTTTACCCATAAGAAAGACGAGGTGCGCGCCACCGGCACGCTGGAAGCCCGCACCCCCGGCGATCAGGCTGTACAGGTTCTTTTGTATGTCATCATTGCGCTGGTGGCGCTGGCCTGCGTGCTGCCCTTCATCTATGTGGTGGCCGGCTCCTTTGCGACCGAGCGCGAGCTGACCGAGCGTCCCTTCTTCCTGATCCCGCAGGATGTATCGCTGAACGCCTACCAGTACATCCTCAAGCAGGGCGATGTGTTCCGCGGACTGAAAAATTCGGTGATCGTCACCGTGATCGGCACGCTGATCAATATGTTCGTCTCCTGCACGATCGCCTACCCGCTGTCCCGCCCCTACCTCAAGGGCCGCGACGGCTTTATCAATATGGTCATCGTCACGATGCTGTTCACCGGCGGCATGGTCCCCTCCTACATTATGGTGGTCAATGTGCTGCATCTGGGCAACACCTACTGGGCGCTCTGGCTGCCCACGGCGATGAGCGCCTTCAACATGATCATCATCAAGAACTACTTTCAGGGTATCCCCATGGAGCTGGAGGAGGCCGCCATCATTGACGGCTCCAACGATCTGATCACCTTCGTGCGCATTATCCTGCCGCTGTCCGCGCCGGTGCTGGCCTCGGTCAGCCTGTTCTACGCGGTCAGCCACTGGAACAGCTACTTCAATGCAATGCTGTACATCAACAACTCCGACATGGAGGTCATCACCATCGTGCTGCGGCGTCTGGTGTTCCTGACCACACAGGTAGCCGAGGATTCCACCTTTGACTGGGGCGCAGCCGGTATGCCGCCCATCAAAGCTGTCAAGATGGCCACCACGGTGCTGTCTACCCTGCCGATCCTCTGCATCTATCCGTTTGTGCAGAAGTTCTTTACCCAAGGTGTCATGGTCGGCTCGGTCAAGGGCTGATACCAAGCAATACAACCACTTTTATACAAAAAGGAGAAAAACGAAAATGAAAAAGGCACTTGCCCTCTCTATGGCGCTGGCGATGTCCGCCGCCATGCTCGCAGGCTGCGGCGGCTCCGCCTCCGACAGCACCTCCGCTTCCGGCGCTGCTTCCTCTGCGGACAGCGCTGCCTCCGGCACCCCCACCGTCAGCTTTATGATCCCTGACTTCACCGGCCATGTGCTGAGCAATGAACATTCCGATGAGGTCATCGCCAAGTACGAGGCCTACACGGGCACCCATGTCGAGTGGCGCACCGAGGCCAACGACACCTACAGCGAGAAGTTCGGCCTGACCCTGATGGACAAGGACAACATGCCGATGATCCTGACCGCAACCAAGACGCTGGACCAGAACGCCAACGCAGCCGATGCTGCCAAGCGCGGCGCCTTCTGGGATCTGACCGAGTACCTGCAGGACAGCGAGGCATACCCCAACCTGTCCCAGATCAGCCCCGATGTTCTGAAGGGCCTGACCGTGGACGGCCAGATCATCGGCATCCCCCGCTCCCGCGCCATCGGCCGCAACGGGCTGGGCTACCGCACCGACTGGGCCGAGGCCGTGGGCATCACCGAGGCCCCCAAGACGGTCGAGGATGTCTATGACATGCTCTATAAGTTCACCTATGACGATCCGGACGGCAACGGTGCCAACGACACCTACGGTCTGGAAATGTGCAAATACACCGGCCCGTGGGATATTATCCAGACATGGTTCGGCTGCGGCAACGGCTGGGTCGAGCAGGACGGCAAGCTGGTTCCCGTACACCAGACCGCTGAGTATAAGGAAGCCCTTGACTGGATGCGCAAGATCTACGCCGACGGTCTGGTCCGCCCCGACTGGGCGACTGTGGACACTGCCAACTTCCAGGTTGATACCCAGAAGGGCGTCACCGGCGTCTTTGTCGACACGATGGACGGCACCAAGCGCATCTGGAAATACTTTGAGGACAACGCCATTGCCGATGTAAACGATGCCTCCAAGATTGCCACCATGACCTCTGTCGGCCCCATCAACGGCCACACCCTTGCCACCACCGGCTACAACGGCTTCTACCTCATCACCAAGTCCGGCGCCAAGACCGAGGAGGATGTCAAGGCCTGCCTGCACTTCCTTGACAAGATGTGCGACCCTGAGATGATGGCGCTGGCCGACTACGGTCTGAAAGACATCTGCTATGACATCAACGCCGACGGCAAGATTGTTCCCAACGGCAAGTACGACACCACCAACTGCCCGCACGCAGGTCTGAATCAGGCTGTGCCCTATGTCCCCTACCTGACTGAGCAGAACCCCGATTACCAGCTTGAAAAGGCTGACTATCAGCTGGCTTACGAGGAGAGCATTGCCAACAATGTGCAGTATGCCGTGTTCAACCCCGCGCTGGGCTACCTGACCCAGTCCGACACCTACGCCGAGTGCGGCAGCGACCTTGTCCAGATTCTGGACGATGCCCGCACCCAGTATATCTGCGGCCAGATCGACGAGGCCGGTCTGCAGGCTGCCTTCGACCAGTGGAATGCCCGCGGCGGCACGCAGGTCATTGAGGAAGTCAACGCCCTGTACGCAGCAGATAAAGCCTAATTGAATGTGAGCGCCGCAGCGGATGTTGCGGCGCTCTTTTATGATGGAGGGAAAGTCCATGCAAATCTCTGTGCGCAGCCAGACGGCTGCCCAAACCACCCTTAGCTGGCAGCCGGTGGCCGGGGCCGCCCGCTACCGCATTTTGTGGAGCGACCGCTCTGGCGAGACCGTGCGGTTCAAAACGGCGGGCGAGAGCGGGGAAAGCATTTTCACCTTCTGCCGCTCGACGCATATCCCCTATTACATCAAGGTGCAGGCGCTGGCAGAAAACGGGGCCCTGCTGGAGGAAAGCACACCCGTGCAGACCCCCGTGGGCCGCGTGCTGCAGCAGCAGCTGGAGGCGCTGTCCCGCGGACTGGTGGCTGTCACGGCAAACACCGGTGTGTTTATCAGCTGGCGGCTCTTTAAAAGCGAGGTCACCGGCCACAACGCCACCGGCCTGACCGGCACCGACTTTGTGCTCTATAAAAACGGGGTCAGGCTGGCCACCGTGAACGACAGCACAAACTATCTTGACGCGCAGGGCACAAGCGGGGATACCTACGCCGTGGCCCCGCTGGTAAACGGCGTAGAAGGGCCCGCCTGCAGGGGCGTAAAGCCGTGGCAGAAGGGGTACTATGAGCTGCCGCTGCAAAAGCCGGCGGACGGCGTGACCCCGGCCGGGGAGCCCTTTGCCTACCATGCCAACGATATGAGTGTGGGTGATATTGACAATGACGGTGAGTACGAGTATTTTGTAAAGTGGGACCCTGACAATTCCCACGATGTGTCGATCAAGGGCTACACCGGGCGGTGCTTTATCGACTGCTATAAGCTGGACGGCACGCTGGTCTGGCGGCTGGACATGGGGCAGAACATCCGCGCCGGAGCGCACTACACCCAGTTTATGGTGTACGACTTCAACGGGGACGGCAGGGCCGAGATGGCTGTCAAGACCGCGCCCGGCACCGTGATGACCCGCTTTGCGCCGGACGGCACCGTGCTGTCCCGCCGGTATATCACGATGCCGCAGAAGGATCTGGACGCCGGGTACAGCCACGCGGACAACTATGTCTGCACGGCGCAGGGCTACCGCCTGCATATGGCCGAGGTGTTCCGCCGCTGGCACACCCACCCCGAGGTCGTAAACGGCCGCTGGCCCGCCACGGTGGAGCAGTGCTTCGGCCTTGCGCCGCAGTACGCCTACCCCCTGTGCGAGGCCGATGCCCTTGCGCTGGCCGACTATTTCCTTGATGTGTACGCGCCGAGCCGCAGCCCCAAAAACGAGCTGCGCAAGTTCGAGGGCTTTGTCTATGACGGCCCCGAGTACCTGACGATGTTCGGCGGGGACGGCGCCGAGCTGGACACCATCGACTACCCCTACCCTCGCGTGGATGACGGCCTTTTGTGGGGCGATTATGCAATGCCCCGCATCGAGCCGTGCAACCGCGTGGACCGCTTTAACGCCGGGGTGGCCTATCTGGACGGTGAGCGCCCCTATCTGATCGCCTGCCGCGGTTACTACACCCGCGCCACGCTGGCGGCCTACGACTTTTTTGAGAACCGCTTTCACAAGGTATGGGGTATCGACTCCGGCTTTGTGCCGATGGCGAACCCCTTCAACGACAGCGGCTGCCATCTCGCTGTCGGCACCGACCCTGTGTACGGCATTCTGGCCGGGCAGGGCAACCACAGTATTTCGACTGCCGACATTGATGGGGACGGCTGCATGGAAATTGTGTACGGCGCAGCAGCCATCGACCATGACGGAAGCCTGCTCTACTCCAAATACGGCACCCTGCCGGACGGCAGGACCCGCGCCAAGTTCGGCCACGGCGATGCGATGCATGTGGCCGACATCGACCCTGACAGTCCCGGTCTGGAGATCTTCAATGTTTATGAGGAGGGCGAGCGCGCCCCCTACGGCTGGGCACTGCGCGATGCCGAGACCGGCGATGTCCGCTTTGGCGAATATGCCGAGGAGGATCTGGGCCGCTGCATGATCGGCAAGATCGACCCGAACACCCGCGGCCTGCAGGTCTGGGTCAAGGATGTGTACGATGTAAACGGGCGCACGCTGGAGCTGCCCACCCCCGGCACCAACATGAAAATCTACTGGGCGGGCGATCTTTCCACCCAGATCACCGATGGTGCGGACTATCTGCACGGCAGCCAATACGGCGTCATTAACGATCTGACCCACGGTGTTATGCTGCAGCCCGCCGGCACCGCCACCAACAACGGCACCAAGGGCAACCCCTGTCTGGTGGCCGATGTGCTGGGTGATTTCCGTGAGGAGCTGCTGGTGCGCACAGCGGACGACACCGCCATCCGCATCTACACCACCACCGATCTTACCCCCCACAAGCTGTTTACCCTGATGCACGATGCACAGTACCGCTGCGGCGTGGCATGGCAGAACAACTGCTACAACCAGCCGTGCTACCCGTCCTTCTACTATGCAGGCGACATGGATTTTGCCAACGTGCTGCCGCAGCTGAACGCCAAGCCCACCCTCTGGATGGTGGGCGATTCCATCATGCAGAGCTACGCCCCCGGCGATAAACCGGTGACAGGCTGGGGCGAGGTGCTGCACACGCTGGCGCACGGTGACGCTGTATGCCAAACCGCCCACCGCGCGGACTGCCCCTTCCCGCAGGAGATGCGCTACGAGCTGCCGGGCCTTGTCATTGACAACTGCGCCATGGCGGGCCGCAGCAGCAAGACCTTCCGTGAGGAAGGGCGGCTGGACGACATTGCCGCGCATATCCGCCCCGGTGATCTGCTGGTGGTCAGCTTCGGCCACAACGATGCCAACCACAACAAAGCTGAGCGCTATGTATCGGCAGATGCCTTCGGCGAGAGCCTGCGCCCCTTCTGGGACGCTGCCCGCAGGCACGGCGCGGTGTGCCTCTTTGCCTCCCCTGTGGCAATGCGCGAGTTTGACGAAAGCGGCGTCTGCCACCCCTCGTTTGCCGCCTACCGCGAGGCGATGCGCGCCTTTGCCGCCAAGGTCGGCGCACCGTTTATCGACCTTGGCGCCGCCACCGCCGCCGCCAACACTGCCTTTGGCGCCGAACGCTGCAAGGCCCGCTATATGTGGGTGGGCGCAAAGCAGGACAACGCTCACCAGCAAAACGCCGGCGCCTGCCGCACGGCACAGGCCTTTGTGCAGCAGCTTTTACAGGATACCACCCCGGCACTGGATGTGCTGCGGGCGAATTTCAAATAAATTTTGACAAAAAAGAAGGTTTTGTTTATGAACTACACCGAACCGAAGGTCATTTACACCTGCTTCCCCGGCGGCAAGCATAAGGTGCTGACGATGAGCTATGATGACGGCCGTTTGGAGGACCGCCGCCTTGTCGAGCTGTTCAACCGCTACGGCATCCGGGGCCTGCCCCGCCCCGAGCGCATCCCGGAGAGCGAGTGGGTCGAGCTGTACAAGGGCCATGAGGTCGCCTGTCACACCTACCACCACCCCACCATCTCCCGCAGCCCGCTGGACCAGACCGCCCGGCAGGTGCTGGCCGACCGTATGCAGCTTGAGGGCGTCATGGGCTACCCCGTGCGCGGCCTTGCCTACCCCAACGGCAGCTGGACACCGGAGATCGCCGCCCTGCTGCCCGCGCTGGGCATCCGCTACGCCCGCGTTGTGGGCGACACCCACGACTTTGCGATGCCCCACGATTTTATGACATGGAAAGCCACCTGCCACCACACCCACAACCTGCTGGAGGACGGCAAGCGCTTTGTCGAGCTGTACAAGACGCAGTATCTCTACATGATGTATGTCTGGGGCCACAGCTTTGAGTTCCGCACCGAGGAGGACTGGGCCCTGATGGAGCAGTTCTGCCAGCTGGCCGGCGGGCGCGAGGACACCTGGTACGCCACCAACATCGAGATCGTGGACTACATGGCCGATGCCGCCCGCCTGCAGTACACCGCCGCGGGCGATAAGGTCTGCAACCCCAACGCCCAGTCCATCTGGGTCGAGGTGGACGGCCGCCACTATGAGATCCCCGCCGGAAAGACAGTGGCGCTGGTATAAGCGGATTCGCAATTTAAAAAGGAGAGAGCAATGGCAAACCTGATTTTTGACAAGGCCCAAATCGAGACTGCGATCGACAAGATCGTGGACCGCACGATGCGGATGGACATGACATGGGACTGGCCCTGCGGTGTTGCCTACTACGGCATCTGCGAGGCATATGAGGTCACCAAAAACGAGCGCTACCTGCAGCTGGTCAAGGACCGCGTGGACGAGTATATTGAGCTGGGCCTGCCGAGCTGGACGGTCAACACCTGCTCGATGGGGCACTGCCTGATCACCCTGTATGAGCATACCGGCGATGAAAAGTATCTGGACATCGCCAAAAGCAAGGTCGAGTATCTGGAAAAGGAGGCGCTGCGCTTCGGGGATCATGTTTTGCAGCACACCGTCTCGGTCAACAACGACTTTCCCGAGCAGGCGTGGGCAGACACGCTCTTTATGGCGGGCTTCTTCCTGCTGCGGATGGGCGTGCTTTTGAAGGACGAGGCCCTGATCGATGATGCGCTGAACCAGTATTACTGGCACATCAAGTACCTGCAGGACCCCGAGAGCGGACTGTACTACCACGGCTACAATAATATTACAGGCGACCATATGTCGGGCATCAAGTGGGGCCGCGCCAACGCATGGGCGGCCTACACGATGTCGCAGGTCGGCGTGCGGCTGCCGCAGTGCTACCTCTACCCCAAGTTCTTGGATGTGGTCGGCAGCCTGAACGACCAGCTGGCCGCGCTCAAGCTCTGCCAGACCGAGAACGGCCTGTGGCGCACGATCGTGGACGATGCCGCCTCCTATGAGGAGGTCAGCGCAAGCGCCGGCATCGCTGCCGCCATGATCACCAAGGGCAACCCCCTGCACATCAAGTACATCAACAAGGCTATCCCCGGTATGCTGGCCAATGTCAGCCCGGACGGCCGTGTGCTGAATGTCTCGGGCGGCACGGCGGTCATGAAGGACGCCGACGGCTACCGCGGCATCAGCCGCGACTGGATTCAGGGCTGGGGTCAGGGTCTGGCGCTGGCCTTCTTCGCCGGTGTGCTGAACTACGACAACGTCCGCTCGGACGGCGCGTTGTAAATTGTCCGGCATGACAAAAGCCCCCGCTGCCATAAGCAGCGGGGGCTTTTGCCTGCATATCGATGTTTTGCCCTTTCTCAATCCAGCCGGAACACCTGCTCCAGCTTGGGCTGGGCGCCCGTTACAGGGTCCATTTCCAGCTCCAGAATGTCCTTCATGTACTCGTTCCAGCGATCTACAACAGGGCTTTCGGACTGCACTTTTTCCGCGTAGGCGACGCCCTTTTCGCACTCGTAATAGCCGAACAGCTCATCGTTGCAGTAGAAAATGCTGTAATTGCAGATGCCTGCATCCTTCAGCACCTTGACCATCTCGGGCCAGATTTCCGCGTGGCGGCGCTGATATTCTGCCTTGCAGCCGGGCTTGATGCGGCCCTTCCATGCCATATGCTCCATTTGTATACGCTCCTTTTGTTATACAAGCTTTTCCAAATCCAGCTTTGCGCGGCGGCAGTGCTCCAGCTCGGCTACGCTGCCGTCCCATGCCTCGTTCTCACCGACAAAGCGCACCGTGCTGTCCTTGACGGTCAGGCCGTCCACGCAGCGGGCGTACAGCGCCGGGATGGTGTGCGGGTAGATGTGCCGGGCCGAGGGCTGCTCGTCAAACAGGCCGCCGGGCTGGGTACCGCGGTGCTGCAGCGTCAGGTGCATCTCGCTGATGCGCAGGTCCTGAATTTCGCTGTCCGGCTCACCGGCCGCAAAGGCGCAGCTTTCACTTGTCAGGTACAAATGGTCAAAGCTGACGCGGCGGATCACGCCTGCCGGGCCGGTCTTGCCCTTGCGCGGTGTGGCGCTGACAAACACCGGCTCGCCCTTGCCCCACCAGCCCGGCGCACCGGGCAGCTGGTAGGAGTCGGCGTAGCGGCGGGTGCAGCCGGTCAGATGGTGGACATGGATGTCCTCCACCGTGCCGCCGTCCCGCACCCAGACGCCCACCGCGCGGGAGCAATCGTCAATGACGCAGTCGCTCAGCGTCACATTGCGGATCACACCATGGGTCTCGGTTCCGATTTTCAGCGCAGAATCGCGGGAATGTAAGATGCAGCCCGTGATGGCCACATTCTCGCTTGCACCGTAGCGGCGGGACATCGGCCCGGTGGATTTGACCACGATGGCGTCATCGCCGGTGCGCACGATGCAGTTGGAGATGACGACATCCTGGCAGCAATCGGGGTCGATACCGTCATTGTTGGCGCCGCGGTCATCGTTTAAAATCATGATGTTCTGGATGCGCACATGCCGGCAGCCCGCCATGTGCAGCGTCCAGAACGCCGCGTCCTGCAGGGTCACATCGCGCACGGTAAAGTTTTCGACTGCCTCAAACAGCATCATGCGCGGGCGGAATGCCTCGCAGAATTTCGGGCATTCGTGGAAGCCGTTGTCCACATTCTTGTCCAAAAACACCTTGTCGCCCTGACCGTAGATCGTGCCCATGCCGCTGATGGTCACATTCTTGGCGTGGCTGGCCCCCAAAAAGAAGCCGCCCTCCCAGCCGTCGGCAGTGTCGTCAGGGTCGGTGCCGTCCCCGCCCTGAGGGAACGGGGTAATATCGGCGGGGTTCAGGCTGCTGATAAGCACTGCGCCGCTCTCCAGATGCAGCTCCACATTGTCCTTCAGCAGCACGGAGCCGCTTAAAAACCGACCCGCCGGCACGATAACGCGCCCGCCGCCCGCCGCTGCGGCTGCATCGACCGCCTGTTGGATGGCTGCCGCGCAGTTGGTCACACCGTCTGCCACAGCGCCGTAGCGTAAGATACTGTAGTCCATCGCTCCTGCTCCTTATTTTTTGTCTATGGCAACACCGCACAATTCCCGCCTGACGGCTTAAGCACCGCTCCGGCGGCT
>OIBG01000298.1_pt1 | contig 10916 bp, 7 predicted proteins | sample 1581011 | NCBI WGS metagenome assembly OIBG01 (sample SAMEA3882533, study PRJEB24775) | human gut metagenome | biome: human-associated habitat; feature: intestine environment; material: feces | place: Netherlands | collected 2009/2010 | reverse complement strand
CGGCACTTTTGACAGGCGTCGACACGCTGACCTTCACGGTTGCAGGCGGCTGGGCGGTGGGCAGCTTTGTGTTTACCCGCAAAAACCGCGTGACTGCCGACCGTCAGGCTCTGCTGGCCGAGCTGCGCATTGAGTACACGGACGGTACGACGGAGACCATCGGCACCGACGCCACATGGCAGGTCAGCGAGAGCGGCCCCGTGCGGATGGCAGATCTGTATGACGGCGAGACCTACGATGCCACGCAGGAAATCAGCGATTGGCACAACGCCGCGCCCGAGACGCTGAAAGTCACCCCCGCCATCACGGCGGACTACGGTGCCCCGGTCAAGGCCCACGAGGTGCGCAAGCCCGTGGCCGTGATGACCGCCCCCGACGGCGAGACGATTTACGACTTCGGCCAGAACCTTGCGGGTGTTGTCCGCATCAAATTCAACGGCAAGGCCGGGCAGGTCGTGACCGTGCGCCACGCCGAGATCCTGAACCCCGACGGCAGCTTAAACGCGACATCATCCTGCGCACGGCCAAGGCCACGGCGACCTACACCTGCCGCGACGGCGAGCAGACCTACAGCCCGCGGTTCAGCTACATGGGCTTCCGCTATGCGGGGGTCAAGGGCGTCGATGCGAAGGATCTGGAAATCGAGGCCGTGGCGCTCTACTCCGATGTGGAACACAGCGGTTCCTTCCGCTGCTCCGATGAGATGCTGAACAAACTGCAGTCCAACATTACATGGGGCGCCAAGTCGAATTTCGTTGATATACCGACGGACTGTCCCCAGCGCGACGAGCGCATGGGCTGGACCGGAGACATTGCCGTGTTCTCGCCCACCGCGCTGTACAACTTTGAACTGAGCCGCTTTTTGGAGAAGTGGCTGCGCGACGTCAAGGCCGAGCAGCTGCCCACCGGCGGCATCCCCAACACCGTGCCTGTGCAGGGCTACGGTTTCCCCGCCACAATGCCCGAGATGGCCGTGGACTGGTGGGGCGACGCCTGCGTGCTGGTGCCATGGGCTCTATACGAGGCCACGGGCAGCCTGGACGTGCTGCGTATGATGTACCCCACCATGCAGAAGTACGTCAAGGCGTGCTGCTTCTGGGCCGGGTTCGGCATCGGCAAGCACCGTTACATTTGGCACACGCCGTCGGTGCTGCATTTTGGCGACTGGGTCGCCCCCGATGTGCCGAAGATGAGTCAGTGGCAGGCCCGCAGCAAGTACACCGCCACGGCGTCCCTGTGCAACACCAGCGGTACACTGGCGAAAATTGCACGCATCCTTGGCAAGACCGAGGACGCCGCCAAGTACAAGGAGCTGAGCCGTAAGGTGGCCGATGCCTATTGCAGTGTGCTGACCGACGGCAACGGCAAGACGAAGGAAGAATTCCAGACCGCCTATGTGTTGCCTCTGTACTTGAATATGTTCCCCGAAAACGTCAAGGCAAAGGCTGCCGAGAATCTGGTCAAGCTGGTTGAGAAGAACGACTACAAGATCGGCACAGGCTTCCCGGGCACGCCGTACATCCTGTTTGCGTTGGCCGACAACGGCCACGCCGACACTGCCTACAAGATGCTGCTGAACACACAGTGTCCCAGCTGGCTGTATGAGGTCCGCGTGGGCGCAACCACGGTTTGGGAGCGTTGGGACGGTCTGGACGAGAACGGCGAGTGCCCAATCGGCGACGACGGGACCGACATGATGATCTCGTACAACCACTACGCCAGCGGCGCGGTGGGCGCGTTCCTCTACCGCCGCGTGCTGGGTGTGGAGCCCACCGAGGCCGGGTACCGCAAGTTCAAGTTTGCGCCGGTAGTCGGCGGCGGCATCACCGAGGCTGAAGGCACGGTGGGCACGCCCTACGGCGTGATCAAGGCTGCATGGAAGATCGCGGACGGCGAGATGACGATGACCGTGGCGGTGCCCGTCGGCACCGAATGCACCGTCGTGCTGCCGAGCGGGGAAGAGAAGGTGCTTGGCAGCGGGGAATATACCGTTACGGCAAAGGCGTAAAGGCATAGCGTAAACAAATTGCTTATATACAAAGAAGGAGTGACTCTCTATCATGTCAACCTCGAAATCCAACTTCTGGTCCTCGCCGCTGACGAAGTCCCGTATCACCAGCGACGATGTCAAGATGCCGGAAATGCTGCTGGGCTATTTTATCGGCCCCTTCGGCGCACTGCTTTCCTCGGGCATCTTCACCAGCATCCTGCAGAACTACTTCACTGATGTCCTCAAGCTTGATCTTGGCTTTTTGACGACCTTGCAGCTGGTCTCCACGGTGCTCATCGTGGCGTCCAACCTCATCGTCGGTCAGCTGATTGAGCACACCAAGGCTCTGGCCGGCAAGGCACGCCCGTGGATCCTGCTCTCCGCGCTGACCCTTTCCGTCGCCAGTGTGCTGATGTTTATCGTGCCGTTTGAGGGCATGGCCAAGATGGTCTGGATCGCCATCGCGTACAACCTGTACTACGCAGTCGCTTACCCCATCTACAACACCGCCAACTCCACCATGATCCCCGTTTCCACCCGTGACAGCAAGCAGCGCGGTGCGCTGGCTTCCTTCACCAACGTGGCGGGTCTGGGCGTTATGGGCTGCGGCTCGATGGTATTCCCGATGCTCGTTTCCTTCGCGCTGAAGGAGGACCAGCACCTGTGGTTCCTCACCATGCTGGCCGTCGCCATCTTCAGCGCACTGACCATCTACCTGCAGTTCCTCTTCACCCGTGAGCGCGTCACCGAGGAAGGCCGCGCCGACACCGAGACCCCTGCCAAGTCCGCCACGCTGGGCGAGCAGCTCAAGGCCGTTACCGGTGACCGCATGTGGTGGATCGTCATGGCGTTCTATATGCTGTTCCAGTGGAGCGGCGCGATGAAGAACGGCTCCATGAGCTACTTCTGCAAATGGGTTCTGGACAACACTTTCTTCGGCACGGCGGACGCATGGGGTGCCTCCCAGGGCCTGCTCAGCATCATGGGCGCTATCCCGATGGCCGTGGCTGCGGTCTTTGTGGTACCTCTGGCCAACAAGTTTGGTAAGCGTCTGGTCTGCGGCGGCTTCATGCTGCTGGGTGCCGCGGGCGGCATCATCGCAGGTCTGGGCGGCGGCAGCATCGTGCCGGTCGCCATCGGCGTGGCCCTCAAGTGTCTGGGTTCTTCCCCGGCCTGCTATCTGATCCTGGCCATGATTGCCGACGTTATCGACCATATTGAGTACCGCACCGGCATCCGCACCGACGGTCTGACCATGAGCATCTACAGCTCCCTTATGGTCGCCGCCACGCCGATCTGCAACTCCATTTTCAGCGCCATGCTGAACGGCAGCGGCTATAACCAAGCCGCCGACGTCGCTCTGGGCACCGCCGCCCAGACCGCCAGTGTGCAGACCGCGATCTCCGTCAGCTATATCTGGGTCGAGACCGTCTGCTATATCATCGGCGCCGTCATTCTGATCCTGTTCTGGACGGTTGAGAAAAACCTGCCCGAGGAGCAGAAGGCTATCAAGGAACGCAGCAAGAAGTAACGCGCCCTACACGCGATTACGATATACACAAGGATACACAAGGAGGAAAAACATGAGTAAGAAAAAATCCGGCCGCCGCGTCTGGCGCGGCGTGACCACAGCCACGGCGTCGCTGCTGGCGCTCAGTGTCTGCGCCTCAACCGTCGTGGACGGATTCCGCACTGACATTGACAAGTTCCTGGGCACCAAGAGCACCAAGCTCGTGACCGAGGACTCCGACGGCACTGACCTGTATACTTTCAAATCCGACTACACCTCCACTACCGAGCTGCTGCACGGCATTCAGGACGTGGGTGAGCGGATGAGCGAAGAGGGCAGCGTCCTGCTGAAGAACAACGGTGCACTGCCGCTGACGCAGGATGAGACCCAGAAAATCACACTGCTTGGCTTCTCGAGCTACTATCCCGTTCAGGGCGGCGACATGGGTTCCAGCCTTGTGGAGAACACCGGCACGGATGCCGATACAGTCGATATGGTCGGTGCCTTCAAGGCAAAGGGCTTCGGTCTGAACCAGACTGTGGCCGACATGTACGAGGCCCTCAAGCCGATGTACAAATCCGAGGTCCAGAGCTGGGGCGGCACTGTGGAGTACAACCACATCACCGCACCTTCCACCACCGGCGTTTTCTCCAGCAAGGAGCCGAGCCAGGCCGCAATGGATAGTCAGGATGCAGGCTGGAAGGACAGCATGAATGACAACAATGTCATGATCGTCACGATTGCCCGCTCCGCCTCTGAAAACGGCAGCTACAACCCCGGCACCGCCGGTGTTGATCCCACCCAGAACCTGAACCAGACCGACCCGCTGGGCCTGTCCGACGACGAGCGCGACCTCATCAATGCAGCCGTCACCGCCAAGGCGGCCAACGGCGGCAAGGTCATCGTTCTGTTGAATAATGTCAGCGCCATGGAGGTGCAGGAGATCGAGGACAACGTCGGTGTTGACGCCATCCTGCAGGTCGGCCTGCCGGGCGGCTACGGCTTCTACGGTGTGGCCGACATTCTCTCCGGTGCGGTCAGCCCCTCCGGTCATCTGACCGATACCTATGCCGTCAAGAACGCCAGCGCCCCCAGCGCCCAGAATTTCGGCGATCTGCAGTGGGCCAACGCCAACCCCGACATCAGCATGAACGATGCCATTGTCGAGGCCGAGAACATCTACATCGGCTACAAATACTACGAGACCCGCTACTTTGACACCGTCATGGGGCAGGGTAATGCCGCCTCCACCGTCGGTTCCTCCACCGGCAGCGCATGGAACTACGACGACGAGGTTACTTACCCGTTCGGTTACGGTCTGTCCTACACCACGTTTGAGCAGACCCTCGATAACCTGAATGTTGACCTTGAAAACGAGACCGTCACCGCGAACGTGACCGTCAAGAACACCGGCAGCGTCGCCGGTAAGGCTGCCATCCAGCTGCTGGACTACGGCAAGACCGCAGAGCTGGCCCCCGGTGCCAGCGAGACTGTGACCATCACCGCAGATATGCAGAACATGGCAAGCTGGGATTCCACCGCCGACAACGCGGTCGGTACCAAGGGCTGCTACATTCTCGATGCCGGTGACTACTGGTTCACCATTGGCAACGGCGCACACGAGGCCGTGAACAATGTACTGGCCGCAGAGGGTCAGAGTGTGGACGGCAGCGCCGACAAGGCCAAGAGCTGGACGCTCGATTCCTTTGACGACACGACCTTTGCCACGACCAAAAACGGCACCGCCGTTGAGAACCAACTGGCCGACATGGACATCAACAGCTGGCTGCCCGGCACTGCCACCTACATGACCCGCTCTGACTGGGAGGGCACCTTCCCCAAGACCTATAAGAATCTGACCGCCTCCGATGAGATGCTCGACATTCTGGACAATGACATCTACGAGATCAACGCAAACGGCGATCCGTCCACCGTCACCTTCGGTGCCGACAACGGCCTGACTCTGGCTGACCTGAAGGGCGTCACTGACCTTGATGATGAGCGCTGGAGTCTGCTGATGGATCAGCTCACCCTGGAGGAGGGCATGATTCGTCTGGGTCTGGGCGGTACCTCCACCAAGGCCATCGAGTCTATCATGAGCCCCGAGACCATCCAGAACGATGGTCCCAACGGCATCTACAGCTATCCTCTGGGTCAGTATGCCAACACCGACAAAGCCGGTACCGACCCCTGCGCCGTGGATGCCAACGACCCCAACCTCGCATACAAGTTCGGCACAATGGTCAACGAGACCGTCATTGCCCAGACCTTCAACAAAGACCTTGCCAACGAGTACGGCAAGATCTGCGGCAACTACAGCCTGTGGAGCAACCTGACCATCTTCTGGGGCTGCGGCACCAACCTGCACCGCTCCCCCTATAACGCCCGCAACCACGAGTATTATTCCGAGGATGCCGTCCTTACCTCCGGTCAGGCCGTTGCCTTTATCAGCGGCGGCAAGGAGTACGGCGTTATCATTGCCCCCAAGCATCTTGCCTTCAACGATACCGAGATCAACCGTACCGGCGTTTCCGTCTTTATGACGGAGCAGCAGGCCCGCGAGAACGAGCTGCGCGGCACCCAGGCTGCCATCGAGGATGCCGGCGCTCTGGGCGTCATGACCGCCTTCAACCGTGTCGGCATCACCGCCACCAACGCCCACACCGGCCTGCTCAAGAACATTCTGCGCGGCGAGTGGGGCTTCAAGGGTCTGGAGAGCCAGGACTTCATCATGAACCCCAACTACGCCGTGCTGAAGGAGTATGCCCTCAACGGCGGCACGATGACCACCTTCACCGGTGAGAACACGATGGCCGCTGTCAGCGAAAAGTTTGCCTACTGGACCACCGAGAATGTTGGTCAGGACACCGAGCTGATGAGCGCCATCAAGCAGGCCATGACATGGCAGGCTTACGCGCTGGCCAACTCCAACGCGCTGGACGGCATGGCCAGCAGCACCCGCCTTGTCAGCGTGCGCACCTGGTATGACAACGCCCTCGTTGCCGTGCAGGTCGTCTTTGCCGCCCTGACCGTACTGGCCGCCGCCATGTATGTGCTGAATGACCGCAAATCCAAGAAGCAGTAAAGGAGTGCAAACCATGAGTTCTACGAATAAAAAGGGCGCAGGTCTGATCCTGTCGCTTCTGACCGCCGTTGCCGGTGCTGTCGGCCTTGGCTTCTGCATTGTCAACGCCGGGACTGATTCCTTCCGCAAGATCGGCACCAGCCCGGTTGTCATCGGCTGCGCCGTCATCGCCATCCTTGCACTGGTGCTGCGCGTCGTGCTGGACAAGAAGTTGGCCATTGCCGCCGATGCGATGAGCGTAGTTGCCGGTATCACGCTGGTCGTGGCTGCCGTACAGTTCATCAGCCCCCGCGTCAACACCATCGCCTCGATCATGACCTTTACGAACAACGCCCAGACGATGGCTGACCTGTCCAGCGCCATCTACGGCACGGCCGCGCTGCTGATTGCCGTGGTGCTGAACATCATTGCCGCCTTCACCAACGTGAACGAGCAGTAAGTATGCGCCATTCCCGCGTCACTTCATCGTGACAGCTTTTTCCTCATCCACACCCCGGGGGGCTTTCTCTCCGGGGTATTTTGTATTATGATGTAAAAAACAGATTTTTTCTGAAAGGATGTGTTCCACCTGCGCCGCCTGATGCTTATTCTTGCCATGCTGGTTCTGCTGGCAGGCTGTGCCGCCGCCCCGGCACCCCCGGCGGTGCAGTGCCGCATCGTTTTGGAATCCTCGCCTGCGTTTACAGCGCAGACCCAGACCGCAGCCGTTACCCCGGGGCAGAGTGTGACCTTCACCCTGACCCCTGCCGACGGCTATACGCTGACGGGCGCAGACTATCCCGGTGCGTCGCTTACCCGCACCGGCGCGGCGTACATCCTGACGCTGCCCGATGTCCGCTACTCCGTTGCCGTGGCAGTGACCGCGGAAAAGAGCGATACTGTGCTGTATTATAATGACAACTGCGGCGGCGGCTGGGTCACTGTGCCCGTCACCCCCAGCCATCTGCGGCTGAACACCGCCATCGAAGGTGCGCTGTTCACCCGCCCCGGGTACACGCTGACGGGGTGGAACACCGCCCCGGACGGCAGTGGTCAGGCCGTTGGGCTGGGCAGCCGGACCGAGCCCGGCACGCGCCTTTACGCGCAGTGGGCTGCTCAAAACGACGCCGCGGAGTTCACCTACACGGTTGAAAACGACGCCGCAGCTATAACGGGCTGGCAGGGCAGGGGAGAAGTGCTTGTCATCCCCGATACGCTGGGCGGCGCACCCGTCGTGGAAATTGCGGCGGGGGCCTTTGCCGAAGCACCCTGTAAAACAGTCATCTTCCCCGATACCCTGCGCCGCGTGCAGCCCGGGGCCTTCAGCGGCAGCGCCGCGGAGAGCGTGACCCTGTTTGACAACCTGCAGCAGATCAGCGATTACGCATTTGAAGATTGCACAAGCCTGCAAACATTGTACATCAATGCCGCGACTGCGCCCGTCTACAGCGGCAGCTACTACGCGACGTTCGCCGATAAGTACGACCGCCTGCTCTCATTGGCCGATACGCAGAAGCTTGTGCTGTTCTCCGGTTCCTCGGCGCGGTTCGGGTATGACAGCGCCGCGCTGGATGCTGCCCTGCCCCATTATGAGGTCGTGAACATGGGTGTGTTCGCCTACACCAATGCGCTGCCGCAGCTCGAGCTGATTCGCGCACAGATGCACCTCGGCGACCTGCTGCTGCTCTCGCCCGAATTTGACGCCGCCAAGCGCCAGTTCTGCACGACAAACGCCTTTGACGACGCCTTCTTCTGTATGGCCGAGGCTGACTACGACATTGTCGCAAGGCTTGATTTACAACAGTACAGCGGTGTTTTTTCGGCACTTGGCTCCTATTTGCAGACCCGCGCAGACATGACGGCGCGCAGCTATGCCGTCTCGCCGTCCGATTTGGACGAGGACGGAAATGCCGTTGACACGCCGAGCTACAACGAGTACGGTGACTATGTTCTGTACCGCCCCGATGCCGCCGATGACACGCCGATTTACGGACTGCCTGTGGATTACACAACGGCGTCCTTCCCGTATGACACGTATATAGCCCCCGCCAACGCCGCGTTTGACCGCTTTGCGGCAGACGGCGTGCGGGTGTACCTGACGTACAGCCCGCGCAACAGCCGCGCCGTTTCGGCGGATTCCACGCCGGAGGCTGTGGCCGCGCTGGATGCGTATTTCCGAGAAAATCTCGATGTTGTGTTCTTGACGCCGCTGCAGGATTCCCTGATGCCCGGGCGGTATTTCTACGGCACCGACAACCATCTGTCCACAAACGGGGTGACTATGCGCACGGCACAGGTCATTGATGCACTGACAAAACAACTGCAAGGGGAGGGGATTGCGCCATGATTATTGTCTGCGCTCTGGCTGCACTGACCACTGTGCTGGCACTGGCGGCCCATCGCCGGGCATGGGCCGCAGCGCTCGGCATGGTTTCGGGTGCTGCGGTGGTTTTGGCAGCGCTGGTACTGGATGTGTCCACCCGCACAATGCTGCTTTGCCTGTTGATTCCCTGCGCCGCCGCAATGTGGCCGATAGGAGGGCGCTTATGAATTTCACCGCACCCGCTTTTGTGCTGCTTTTTCCTATCGTACTGGCCCTGCATTGGATGCTGCCGCCGAGCCGGCGCTGGGGATTGCTGCTGGCCGCCAGCCTCGGATTTTACGCTGTGGGCAGTCCGCAGGCACTTCCGCTGCTGGCGGGTATCACGCTGGGAACCTATGCGGCGGCACTGGGCATCGCAAAAAGCAAAACACAGACGGCCAAAAAGCTCTGGCTGACCTGTGCGGCAGTTTTGTGCATCGGGTGTCTGTGCCTCTTCAAATATGCCGGGATTTTCCGCACAGATGTGCCGCTTCTGCTGCCCGCGGGCATCTCGTTTTACACATTTCAGACCCTCAGCTATGTCATTGATATTTACCGCGGGCGGCTCATGCCGGAGAGGCATCCGGGGTATTACGCCTTATTCGTCAGCTTTTTCCCGCAGCTGGTAGCGGGGCCGATTGAACGCAGCACGGCGCTTCTGCCTCAGCTGCACGCGCAGGAGCGCCGTATGGACAGCAGCGGCTGGCTTTGGATGGTGCGCGGCTTTGCAAAGAAGCTGCTGCTGGCAGACACCGCTGCCGTATTTGTGGATTCCGTCTACGCCTCCCCGACCGATGCCTCCGGCCCGGCTGTTCTGTTGGCAACACTGCTTTTTGCCGGGCAGATCTACTGGGACTTTTCCGGTTATTCCGACATTGCCGTCGGGGCCGCTGCCTTGCTGGGGGTGCGATTGAGCCGCAATTTCGATCACCCCTATCGCGCAGACTCCCTGCGTGATTTCTGGCGCCGCTGGCACATCAGCCTGACGCGGTGGTTTACGGACTACGTCTATATCCCGCTCGGTGGAAGCCGCAAGGGCACGTTGCGCATGTATCTCAACCAGATGATAGCGATGGTGGCCTGTGGCCTTTGGCATGGTGCCTCGCTGAGCTTCATCGTCTGGGGAGCGCTCCATGGCGCCCTGGTCTGCCTCCATAAGTTCTTCTCACAGACCGTACTCCACCACGACCGCCACTACCACCCACGGGGATGGCGGCGCTTTGTGGCCGTCTTCGTCACGTTCCACGTGGTCTGCCTGACGTGGTTGCTCTTCCGCAACGCCACGTTCGAGGGCACATGGGTGATGCTGGAGCAGATGTTCACGAAGTTCAATCCTGACGTGCTGCCCGAGGTGCTCCTTACTTATAAGTATGTCTTTGCCCTGATGATCTTCGCCCTCGTCTCTCACTGGATACCCGATAGCTGGCAGGACCAGCTCATCAAGGTCTTCGCCAAGGGAGGCGTCGCCCTGGCCGCCGTGGCCATTGCCGTTGTCATCTTCGTGATCATGCAGGTGAAAGGCAGTGAGGTGCAGCCGTTCATTTACTTCCAATTCTAATCACATAGATAGAAAATCTGATAAAATCACTTCCGAAAGTAGTCAAATAAGGGGAAGAATAGAACAATGAGTGTTAAAAATAGCTTTTTCCCTGCCAAATTGCACAAAGTTTTATGCGTTTTCCTTTGCGGAATAGAAATTAAACCCCTATATTTGCAGCCATTAAAAGAGTTGATAATAAAAACAGATGTTAAACCTATCAAAAAGAATTGGATTATGAAAAAACTGTTCCTATTGGCAGCCGTTATGCTGTCTTCCGTTGGTGCTTTTGCCCAGCATGCTGTTGGCTCATTCACTCTGCAGCCCCGTTTAGGTATCAACATTGCCACAGTCACTGATTTGGACCGTACCAAGTCGCGCGTAGATTTCGCTGGCGGTCTCGAAGCTGAGTATCAGGTGAGCGACCTCTTCTCGCTCTCTGATACTCAGCTT
>OIBG01000296.1_pt1 | contig 10991 bp, 8 predicted proteins | sample 1581011 | NCBI WGS metagenome assembly OIBG01 (sample SAMEA3882533, study PRJEB24775) | human gut metagenome | biome: human-associated habitat; feature: intestine environment; material: feces | place: Netherlands | collected 2009/2010 | reverse complement strand
ATTCTTTATTTATTTCGCTGCGTCCTGCATAGTGGAAACAAATTCATCTGCTGTAATGGAACCTGCCATTAATTTGATGAAGTTTTCTTTGATAACCGGAGTCATATCTACGTTAGATTCTACACCGCATGCCCATGTGAAACGGTTTGTGCTCTGCTCAATAACAGGTTTTGCACACTCAACCATTGCCGGCCATTCTGTGTTTGTTGTATCAGCCGGGATACCTACAGTTTCATCTGCAAGTTTCTGGTCGTATTCACCTTTTGTAAGGAATGTGATCAGATCAAATGCTTCTTTTGCAAGTTTTGTATCTTTGTTGACACCAAATACCTGTGCGCCGAAGTTGTTTGTTTCGATTCCATTTGCTCCGTCTGTAAGTGCCGGATATGCGAAGCATCCCCAGTGGAAGTCAGGACCTGCCATCTCTTTTACTTCGTTTGGTAACCAGGAGCCATTCAGATACATTGCAGCTGTTCCAAGTGCAAGCTCTGTGTTCTGACCTGCAGGCCATACGTTGGAACCAACCATCTCTGAATAATATCCGTTAGATGCAAGTTCTTCGATATCCTGTGCCATCTGAAGAACTGCAGGATCATCCCATTCACCTTCAGTTACGATCTCTTTTACTTTATCTTCGCCAACCAGTCTTGCAAGATGATATCCGATCACACATGTTGCATAGGCATCATCCATAGTCATTGGTGTGATTCCTGCATCTTTTAATTTCTGGCATACATCTTTGAATTCATCCCATGTCTTCGGTTCTTCTGTGATTCCTGCCTGCTCAAACAGATCTTTGTTATAGAAGAAGGCAAATACGTTTGGCTGATATGGAATTGTTTTTAATGTGCCGCCGCCGGCATCACGGCATGCTGCCATCAGACCTGCGTTTGCAGTTGCTTCATAGTCATTGTCTTTCGCAAGATCTTCCAAATCCAGAAGATATTTACCGTACATTCCGTTTACACGGTCGATATCTTCGTCAAAAATATCAATCTGTGTGCCACCGTCCAGTGCAGGCTGAAGTGCTTCACGGTTTCCGGTACGTCCTTTAAACTGAAGGTCTACCTTAACTCCTGTCTGTTCTGTATAAGCGTCAACTGCTTCCTGAATCACCTGTCCCTGTGGCTCTGTAGCTTCCCACATTGACCAGTAAACTAATGTATCATCTGCTGCCTGAACAGTGAAAGCCGGTGCTGCAAGTGAACCAACCATAACCGCACATAATGTTGCACTAAGCATCTTTTTCTTCATACCCATAACCTTTTTTCCTCCTTGGTCAGTTTTGACATTTTGTCTTCTTTTTTCTCTCTTTTCGCTCTTTTGTTGAATTTCAACAATTATTTCTTTTGGTAGTTCTTATTTTATCATTTTTGCACAAATAGTATTTGCACAAACGTCCATTTCTTTTGTACAAAAATTCATTTTTAACTGGTTTTTCATCTGTTTTTGTTGTATACTTATACACAACAACCATATTGCAGTTTTCGGACAGGCTGAGGGAGGTGGCAGTAATGGCTTTTGAGAGTATGTATCTGGAAGAAGATATTCATATTGACCGAATTTATACAATCCACTATTTTGAATACAAAAGCGATTTTCACTTTGCAGGAGAACGCCATAATTTCTGGGAATTTCAATGTGTAGATAAGGGAAAGGCAGAAATAGAGACAGATAACGGTATCTACCATCTGACAAGCGGACAGCTCATCTTTCACAGACCAAATGAATTTCATAACCTTATTGCCATAGGAAATACCGCACCTAATATTGTGGTAGTTTCTTTTGAATGCGATTCTCCATGTATGAAATTCTTTGAGAAAAAATTGCTGAAACTTTCTGATTCTGAGAGAAATCTCATGGGAATGCTGATTGCCGAGGCACGCCGCTGTATCAAAACCCCTCTGGATGATCCTTATACAGAAAAGATGGAAAAGAAAGAAGATTTTTTGTTTGGTTCTCAGCAGCTTATCCGTATTTACCTTGAGCAGATGCTGATCTACATGATCCGGAGAAATTCTTCTCCTCCCATGACTGTACCAGTCAGCCAATTTGTAAATCTGAAAAATAATTCCGCTGTCTATAAACGTGTCATTGCTTATATGGAGGACCATATCCGGGAAAATATTACACTCTGCGATCTGTGTCATGACAATATGATCGGACGCTCCCAGCTTCAGAAAATATTTCAGGAACAGCATCAGTGCGGCGCTATGGATTTCTTTTCCCGGTTAAAGATCGCCTATGCCAGACAGCTGATCCGCGAGAACCAGATGAACTTCACACAGATTTCGGAATTTCTGGGATACTCTTCCATCCATTACTTTTCCAGACAGTTTAAAAAAATTTCCGGAATGACACCCACAGAATATATCACATCAATAAAGGCGCTCTCAGAACGAGAGCGCCAGTAATACCAGAGCAATATTTTCATAATGTCGAACAGCCTTTTTCTTATTTCATACTGCTGAGATTCTCTATAAATTCATCCGATGTTTCTTCTAATCTTGTAAGCTTCAGAAGTTCGCTTTGTATCTGTTCTTTATAATCCGGATCTGCCTCCAGACCTGCAGCCCACATGTACGGCTTTGACATCTCTTTCATATACGGTACTGCATCTGCCAGCACTTCCGGCCATTGTGTATTGTCCGTATCTGCCGGGATGGAATTAACCGCATCTGTCATTTTCATATCTGTTTCCCCGGTACAGATGGAATATGCAAAGTCAAAAGCTTCCTGCTTCATCTGCGAATCCTTTGTGACTCCAAATCCCTGTGCTCCCACCATAACACCTTCTGTGCCGTCTGTTCCGGCCTTTACTGCAGGCCATGGAAAAAAGCCCCAGGAATCATCAGATTCTGTAGCTTCTGTCACTTCATTCGGAACCCAGGAGCCTTGCAGCACCATGACTGCCTCGCCATCTCCCACTTCATCCTGACCTTCCGGATGCTGTGCCGGTGCACTCTGACTCATATATCCCGCAAAAAACAAAATTCTGATATCATCTGCCGCCTCTTTTGCCTGTGGAATCTGTGACCAGGTACAGTTACGGATCAGCTGCTGCACTTTCTCCTGTCCAAGATATCTGGCAAGCTGATATCCATACAGAAGATTCACATACTCTTCATCGCAGGTCATGGCACTAAGGCCACTGTCACTGTTTTTAATCTTACGGCATACTCTGATCAGTTTCTCCCAGGTATCCGGGATATCCTGTTCTGTAAGTCCAGCCTCTTCCCATAAATCCTTATTATACCAGACGCCTGTGATATAAGGCTGATACGGCATTGCAAGCAGTTCTCCATTTCCCCAGTTCTTCACCTGCTCCAACAGTACCGGCATAATATGCTTCTCATAATCCACAGTATCTGCCATTCCTTTTAATTCTGCCAGATAATCCCTGTGTTCCTGAGCCATCCTCTGATAATCATCATCAAAAAGATCAATCTGTTCTCCGGCATCCAGGGCAGGTTCTATCAGAGACCGGATTCCTCTGCCCTTCCACTGAATCTCTACAGAAATACCTGTTGCTTCTTCATAAGCTTCTGCTGCTTCTCTGATCACATCTGCCTGTGGTTCATCTTCTTCCCACATGGACCAGTATACAATACTCTGTTCCGGAATTTCTGTGATTTCATCTGATGCTGATACAGTAACCGCTCCTGTTGCGAACAGCATTGACAAACAGCTCATACCCGCTGCAATGCTTCTCCATTTTTCCATACTGAAAATACCCTCCATTGTACCTGCTTTTACATGGATAACTGTCTGATTTTATTTTCTCCAATAATCACTTGTCTGTCAATCCCCAAAATTTATACATTTCTAACAACCATGTCGGATACTGTCCACTCTCTTTTCAACACCAGACAAAATCATCCGCTTCACTACACCGAATAACTGCTTCACAGGAGCTTTACTTAGTCTGATCAAACAGGATTTCCATCTTCGTTCCCTTACCCGGCTCACTGTCCAGAAGAATCTTCGCATGATGCAAAACTGCGCCATGTTTTACAATGGAAAGCCCCAGACCTGTACCTCCGGTTTCACGTGAATGGCTCTTGTCCACTCTGTAAAAACGCTCGAAGATTCTCTGCTGTTCGCTTTCCGGAATACCTATTCCGTTATCTTCCACACGAAAATACGGTTTCCCATTGAGTTTTCCCACAAAAACCTTTACATCTCCACCATCCGGGGTATAGCGGATAGCATTATCTGTAATATTGTAGAACATTTCATATAATACATGGCGTACTCCCTGCATCTGTGCAGGTCCGCCTGTATATTCCAGATTAATCTTTTTCTTTGCTGCCCTGTTCTGCAGATTGTTGATCACATCTTCCCCAAGCTCTCCGATGTCAACCTGTTCAAACATAGTTTCTCCGTTCTTCTCATCCAGTCTGGAAAGCTGAATGATATCTGCAACCAGATTTGATAAACGCTCGGACTCATGAAAAATCCTGCCGGAAAAATCCTGCATCTTGTCCGGCGGTACCATTCCATTCATCATAAGCTCCGCATATCCGGAGATTGACATAAGAGGAGTTTTCAATTCATGGGAAACATTTGCCGTAAACTCTTTTCTTGCACTCTCTGCATTCTTAAGATCTTCCAGCTGTTTCTGAATCTGTCTGTTCTGCTGATCCAGACGAAAAAGCAATGGCCTTAATTCTTCGTAGCATACATGCTCCAGAGGATGTTCCAGATCAATCCGGTTGATAGGCTCTATCAGCTTTCTGGTCTGTTTCTGCACAAGAAAAAGTTCAATTACAAGGATCACGCATACCAGTCCGCCAAGCAGAAGAAAGCTGGTTAACATTGTTACCAGAAGACTGTCTGTAGTCCTGGCTACTCGCAGAACCTGATCATCCTTTAATTTTACAGCATAGTAAAACGTCTGTTTTGATAAGGTGTCTGAATAGCGTACCATCTCACCGGATCCCTGCTTCTCAGCTCAATAAATTCCGGTCTGTTACTGTGATTTTCCATTTCTTCCGGATTCTCAATACTGTCAAACAACACCTGACCATCTTTTCCCAGAAGAGTGATCCTGCTGCTGGTGGCGTCTCCGACCCTGTCTGAGAGAAAAACGTCTCCGTCTTCTTCCAGACCTGTTTTAATATATGCGGCTTCATCTCTGACACCCTGTTTCATATAAATATCATATCTGTTATACATGACAGTTCCTGCTGCCAGGAATGTAAGTATTACGGATAAAATGATAAGTAAACTGGTGTGACTGAATATTTTATGCTTCATTTTTCCACTCCTGTTTTTCGTCTGTTTTATCTGTTATGCGCCGATCCTGTATCCTACACCCCGGACCGTTTCGATCAGATTTCCTGCCTCTCCAAGTTTCTGACGCAGGGTTCTCACATGGACATCCACAGTTCTGGTTTCACCGTCAAAGTCATATCCCCATACATGGCAGAGGATCTGATTTCTTGTCATAACAAGTCCTTTATTCTCCAGCAGATACTGAAGAAGTTCAAATTCTTTTCGGGTAAGATCGACCTTTTCTTCCCGATAATGCACCTCATGACGTCCTACATTCAGATAAAGCTCATCGTAATGCAGTTCCTTGTCTTCATTCTGACGGGCACTTCGTCTGAGAACTGCTTTTACTCTGGCAACAAATTCCATCATACCGAAAGGCTTGGTAATGTAATCATCCGCTCCGCCTTCCAGACCTTTTACTTTGTCAAATTCCGCTTCTTTTGCAGTAACCATAATTACCGGCACATCCTTTACAGATGGCATACTTTTCAGCTGTTCCAGAATGGTATAGCCATCATCTCCCGGAAGCATGATATCCAGCAGGATCAGCTCCGGTATCTCTTCTTTCAGCGCTTTCATCAGTTCATTGCCATTGCCAACCCCCCTGGCTTTAAATCCTGTTGTTTCCAGTGTATAAATAAGAAGCTCCCTGATATTCCGCTCATCTTCTACACAATAGATCATTCTGCTTTGCCTCCCCTTTATTTATCACCTGCTTTGTCGTCACAAGTGTATTTCTTTTTTCAGTATACTTATTTTTTTATCCCTGTACAAGTAAATATCCGGCATCTGCTTCATTTCTTTAAAGCAAAAATCCGGCCATTTTCTCTGAAATATCTCTCTCAGATACTTCAGAGTGCCCGGATTTCCTGATCATGCGGATAACATCATCCGTTACTGTTCACTTCGTTCTCAGTAACGTTGCCAAAATTCATTTCAAATTGCCTGCGGCAATGGAATTTTGTCATCTACCTGTTTATTTTTATGAAAGCTGATATTTGATTCGTGCGTCTTCCAGTTCATGATAAAATGTTTCGTCCGGATGGCTCTTGACGATATTCAGATGACTGTGAGTATCATACAAATCTTCATTCACCTGCGTCACACAGACTCCAATATTGGAACAATGGTCTGCCACACGTTCCAGACAGGTTGTAATGTCCGAAAGGATAAATCCCATCTCTATTGTACATTCACCGTTTCTCAGTCTCTGTACATGACGACGTTTTACTTCTTTGGAAAGTTCATCAATCACTTCTTCCAGTGGTTCAATTTTCTCCGCAAGCTTCATATCCTGTTTGTCAAAAACTTCATATGCCGTATTTACGATATCTTCTACTGCCTGTCCCAGCACTTCCAGATCTTTCTTTGCATTTTCGGAAAATTTCAGTCCTTTTTCATAAAGCTCCTGTGCTGATTCCATAATATTTACAGCATGGTCGGAAATACGTTCAAAATCCCCGATACAGTGAAGCATAATGGAAAGGCTGTGACTGTCTGCTTCTGAGATATCTTTGTGGCTCAGCTTCACCAGATAAGTTCCCAGTTCATCTTCATAGCGGTCAACCTTGGATTCCATGTTTTCCACACGTTCTACGCCTTCTTCACTGTATTTATCCACCAGACTCAGTGCTGTAAACAGTGCATTGTGGGATTCTTCTGCCATTTTTCTTGCTGCATTGCGGCTCTGCTCTACTGCAAATGCCGGTTTCTCCAGGAAACGAGGCTCCAGGATCATAAACTCTCTGTCCTCTGCTGAAACAACAACATCCTCTTTTTTGTCCCGGATTGTAAGACAGGCAAGTTTCTCCAGTCCCTTTGCAAAAGGAAGGAGAATGATCGTTGCAGTAACATTAAATACACTGTGGATAACAGCAATTCCTGCCGGTGTTGCTGCCTGATGGAAGAAAGAAAATCCAACAACTGCATTTATAAGATAGAATACAGTCATAAAGATAACCGTACCGATCAGGTTGAAATACAGATGTACTGCTGCTGCACGTTTTGCATTCTTCTTGGCTCCGATTGCAGAAAGGATTGCAGTAATACAGGTTCCGATGTTCTGTCCCATAATGATCGGGATTGCTGCACTGAACGGTACTGCACCTGTAAGACACAGGGCCTGCAGAATACCTACGGATGCAGAAGATGACTGGATCACTGCTGTAAGAAGGGCACCTGCTATAACACCTAACAACGGATTTGAGAATTTAAGTAACAGGTTTGTAAATTCCGGCACTTCTGCAAGAGGTTTTACAGCAGAACTCATCATATCCATACCGTACATCAGGATTGCAAAACCTATAAAAATTGTTCCGATATCTTTTTTCTTTGAATCATTGATAAACAGAATGAAGATCACACCAATGATCGCAAGCACAGGGGAAAATGATGTTGGTTTAAACATCTGAATGATAAAATTATCACTCTGTATTCCTGTCAGGCTTAAGATCCAGGAGGTGATCGTAGTACCGATATTGGCACCCATGATCACTCCTACTGCCTGTGATAATTTCATGATCCCTGAATTTACAAAACCTACTACCATAACAGTCGTAGCTGAAGATGACTGGATCACTGCTGTTACTCCTGCTCCCAAAAGCACTGCTTTTATCGGATTTGAAGTAAGATTTTCAAGAATCTTCTCCAGCTTTCCGCCGGAAACCTTCGCAAGGCCATCTCCCATTGCATTCATACCATACAAAAATAATGCAAGGCCTCCGATCAATGTTAATATACTAAATAAATCCATGATTATTCTCCTTTTCCCTTTTCATAAGTATATGGTTATTTAACTTGTTTCCCATCATAACCATGCTTTGTAAAATCATCCCCATGAGAATGTTAAATCCATGTAAAATTTCCAGTCATCATATTCATTCTGTGCAAAGTTCCCATAAATCCATCCGTATTTTTGATATAAAAATAAAAAGAACCATTGCAGGAGATATGACACTAACCGGTGTTCATCTCTTACAATAGTTCTTTTATCAATCCGGATCCTGTATTTCAACAGTATTATTATCAGAATCCGCGGATTTCTTCATCCTCGGAACCAGTCTTATCAATAGAACGGATTTCCAGGAAATAACTGTAGTTATCATTTACCTTTACTTCCACTCTGTCTCCAACCTTGTGACCTTTCAGAGCCATACCAATGGGAGATTCAATGCTGATACGGTTTTCCATGGAGTTTCCTCTTATGGAAGTAACCAGTTTGTATTTCTCAATCTCATCGTCTTCCTCGAAATATACCTCTACAATATCATCCATTCCAACTTCATCGTCTTTGGAATCATCAGAAACAATGGTTGCTGTTTTCAGCATATTCTCAAGGTAGCGGATGCGGCTTTCATTCTGGTTTTTGTGCTTCTTTGCCGCATAATACTCAAAGTTCTCACTCAGATCCCCCTGGGCTCTTGCTTCTTTTACAGCTTCGATTGCCTCTTTTCGTACAACCAGCTTGCGGTGGTCAATCTCCTGCTGGATTTTCTCAACATCCTTCTGTGTAAGCTTTTCTTTCATGACTGCATCTCCCTTTTACTGTTTTCCAAGTCGTTTCTCTTTCATATATTGTGCCATTTCATCAGAAATATTGTCGATCAGATAATTTTTACTGCTCTGACGTTTCTCATGCCATTGCTGGCGGATCTGATTTTCTGTAGCTTTTATTTCGTCCCGAAGACCTCTGGCAGACATACGGTGGGCACCCTGTCCCATGATGATGATCTGCTCCAGTCCATCGGATGTTGCTACCGTTACCTGATTTTCCCGGCCAATCTTATGGACCGTTTTCTCAATGTACTGATCCGCTGTCTCAGCTTCTTTGGTGTAGACTACATGAATGTTATGATAGGTGATCACTTCCTCTGCATGGCCCTCTATCTTGTAAGCATCAAATACAAGAATTAACGTACATTTCTTAAAGCCCTGATAGTTGCTCAGAATATCCATCAGTTTTGTCTGTGCTGCATGGAGGTTTGCATCTGCCAGCTCTTTTAAATCTTCCCAGGCATAGATGATGTTATAGCCATCTACAAGGAGATATTCTTTTTCTTTCTTCTTAGCAGAAGAACTGTTGCGGTAATAGCTGCCGCTGTCAGATTTTGCAGAAAATGTTCTCTTAAACTGTGGTTCTTTGTAACGCTTGACCGGTCCGAATGTGCGCTCAAAAATTGCTTTCAGTTCTTCTTCATCCTCATAGCTTCCTACACCGGCATTCCTGGGTGGACGATAACCTGAATCTGTCTGATTGTTACTGTTCCTGTTTCCTGCTATACTTTCTTCACTATCCGGTATGGCATTCCCCAGTTCAGACTCGTCAATCCCTTCTAAGTGCATATAATCCTCTACTTCATACCATGGCACCACAAATCCTGCTCCATGAGCACAGAATACAGAACCCGTGGGATTGTCCAAGTCACGTTCGGAATCATATCCAATCTCCTCTACAATTTCATCCTGATTCTGACATGGGGCATAGCCCTTCAATGAACAGAATAATCTGCCCCGTCCCTTTGTATAGGAGGTTACCTGTGTCTGATAATCTCGCATCATTGATACAGGTGCACTGCCTTTCAGAACCATCATATCATCCTCATCTGCTTCCGGCTGCTGGAAAGTTCCATTCATTTTCTGAATGTCAGTCATAGCACGCCCGATCATATCTCCCGGAATCTCAAGTCTGAACTCATAATATGGCTCAAGCAGGACGCTCTTTGCTTTCTTTAATCCCTGACGCACTGCACGATAAGTTGCCTGACGAAAATCTCCGCCTTCCGTATGTTTCTGATGTGCACGTCCGGAAGTCAGCGTAATCTTCATATCCGTGATTGGTGAACCTATCAGCACACCTTTGTGTTCCTTCTCTTCCAGATGTGTCAGAACAAGCCTCTGCCAGTTCCTGTCCAGAATATCTTCACTGCACTCTGCTGCAAACTGCATTCCGGATCCCCGTTCTCCAGGTTCCAGACGCAGATGCACTTCTGCATAATGACGTAATGGTTCAAAGTGTCCCACACCTTCTACCGGTGCTGTGATTGTCTCTTTGTAAACAATACTCCCTTCACCGAATTCTACCAGCACACCAAAACGTTCCTTTATCATCCGCTGTAAAATCTCAATCTGCACATCTCCCATCAGCTGTACATGAATCTCAGAAGTCTGTTCCTCCCATACAATATGAAGTTCTGGTTCTTCTTCCTCTAAAATCTTTAGGTTCAAAAGCATCTTATGTACATCACAGTCATCCGGAAGAAGGATCTGGTATGTCAACACCGGCTCTAATACCGGTAAATCCGACTCTTCTTCTGCTCCGATTCCCTGCCCGGGTCTTGTATTTTCCAATCCTGTCACTGCACATACTCTTCCGGCTTCTACTTTCTGGACAGCCTCAAATTTCTCACCGGAGTAGATCCGGATCTGATTGATCTTTTCATTCAGTCCTTCCACTACATCTTTTACTTTCAGTCTTCCACCTGTCACTTTCAGATAGGTCAGACGGTTTCCCTGATTATCCCTTGCAATCTTATAAACCTTTGCCCCAAACTCTGCCGGATAAGTCTTATCTTTTATATACAGATCAAGTCCATCCAGAAGTTCTTCCACGCCTTGAGAATGTAGTGCCGAACCAAAATAACATGGAAACAGACGTCTGCTGCGTATCAGGCGTCGTATCGTATCTGCCGACAGCGTATCTGTTTCCAGATATTCTT
>OIBG01000292.1_pt1 | contig 11066 bp, 8 predicted proteins | sample 1581011 | NCBI WGS metagenome assembly OIBG01 (sample SAMEA3882533, study PRJEB24775) | human gut metagenome | biome: human-associated habitat; feature: intestine environment; material: feces | place: Netherlands | collected 2009/2010 | reverse complement strand
GGGACAGAGTCAGTTCACCGCCGAGATGCTGAGCAAGCTGATTGAACAGGCCGCGCAGAAGCACAAAGCCTTGAACCACACCGCTGCCGAACTGGAACAAAAGCTGGCCGACCAGAAGAAAATTGCCGACGGCGTACAAACCTACTACGACCGCTTCTTAGGCTGGAGCATGGAGTTTGGCATGGCGAGCTTGGCGCGGAAACGGATCATCATTGCACAGCTTTTCAAGCGCATTGAACTGGATCGCGGGTACAATTTGCACTTTGAGGTGGACTGGAACTACGAGCAGTTCATCGACAGCGTGAACGTCAAGGGCAAGCAGGGGATCACCGCGGTCGGCATTACACTGCCGCCGAAGGTTCGCCCAAAGGCAGGCAAGACTGCCAAGGCCAGCCAAACCGCGAAGAATGGCCGCAAGCGGAAAGCCGAACCGATCAGCGCATGACGCGAGGTGATTTTCAAGATTTTTCGCGTAAAATACATGATGAACAGCAGTTGGCCTGCCAAAATCGGCAGGCCAACGAAGCTATGGAAATCGACAAGTAAATCAGCACAAAAGAAAAGCGATAGAGCGTTACACTCTATCGCTATTTGGCTGCCCCAGTCCGACTTGAACGGACGACACCCTGATTAACAGTCAGGTGCTCTAGCGTAGTGTATCAGGTTAAGGCAAAGTATCCGTCAAAATAATTTGTTGATACGATATATTCCAATGCGGTTCTTTCGGCAAAGGAGTCCTGAAGGCCAATTTGCGACACTTCCCTGCTTTGCAAATATCCCTGCAGGCCAACGATATGAGGTTAATGTTTGACCAGCCAACGAAGCTATGGAAATCCGCCTTTTTATAAGGGTAACAATACGCTTATTGCGGCGCTGCCTTTATAATATTTTACCAAGGGACTCAGCTATGCTTAGATAAGGATAAAAATAAGGGCTGGTGCGTGCACCAGCCCTCTAAAAACAGTGACCTGTTTTTGTTCATCCTTAATAGGATACCTCAATTCCAATCGGGATGTCAATGGATTTTTCAACCACAAATATAGACTCATAACTCCTGGCCTGATGGAAACCAATCATTAATCACAGTTTTCATAAAGTGATAGGCAGATGATATGCACTCATTTGATTCGAAATAGTTGCTATGCCGTTTCATACGAATGTCGAATAAATCGTGCAATTCCTTTGTGAAATGCTCTGCTGTGCGGGGCGAAGATACAATTTTCTTGTATACATACAGCATTGCGACAAAATCATGAATCACCGGATTGGCCAGCTTTTTTTCGCGGGATGTTGTCTTTGGTCCGTTGGGAATTTGACTCACAGCGCGGCTGATGGAATAGGAGGAGTGAATCTTACGCGTATAGGGCAACCTTAAACTATTTAATAAGCAGTTGTTATGGGCAGCTGCATTCCGGAGGCACCTTACGGCATAAAGGCATTGAATGAGCCCTTTATTGTGATTCCCATACTCCCTATCATACAAGGTATAGAGCCGCACAAAGTCACCAAAGGAGAGGACTTCAATCAAATTCCAAATCGCATAATTTTCACTTTCCAGCTTTTCCACAAGATCCTTGCACATGGAATTCTTCGATTTTTCACTGATGGAATTTTTTACGCTGGAATTTTCAGAAAAGAACTTTTCGACAATTTGATAGCCATCCTCAACCGGATTTGAACTTACATCTCGAATCAGTTGTACTTTTAGGAAATGTTCAATATCTAAAGTTGCGTGTAAAATAAGCCTTCGCAAGCGCATATCTAAGGTTGAAAGCTCCATGAGATAAGAAAAGTCCAAATTATAATAATGCCCGGTCTTTGGATGAGCAATGTAATTTTTATCGAACGCTTTAACCTTAAAGAAGTATGTGCTTTCCTGCAAAAAACGCACGGCATCTTTTTCAGAACAGTGGTCAAAGGTAATCCCTTTGTTTTTCATATACGCCACTTGATCCTCTATTGTTAATTTTGGGCGATTTGCCATTTGGACTCCCTTCATTGCACTTTTACGACTACTAGGAAACCTCTGAATAAATCGTGCCCTGAGGGCTTGGCGCATATCACGCCGTCTATCGCACGCCATCCGCCGTGCCGCACACCAGATTTAATCAGAGCCTCCCTAGCTCTTTATTTTTAATTATAACTCAAAAAGCGACAAAATCAAGTTGATTATACCGTGCCAGAAAGTCGAAGGCTAGCGCCAAGCTCTCGTAAGGGAAGCCGCTCGCCTTTTTCTTTACTTCATTTTTTTGGGGGGGTGATGCCTTTGCTTGCCGTATAAAACGATTTTATGTTTTTCGCCATACAATCAAGCCAAAAAGGAGAATGCCATGAAACAAAAACACATCATTGCCCTATGCGCTGTCACAACGATTGCCGTTTTGGGCGCAGTGGCCGGGACGGGGGCTTACCTGACGCACCAGACGCCGCAAACCGTCAACACGTTCGCGGTCGGTCAGCTGGAGGCAGAACTGACCGAGCCAGAGTGGGACAAGCTTCCGGATGAAGCGAAGGTGCTGTACCCCGGCAAGACGGTAGCCAAAGACCCCACGGCCTGCAACGCGGCGGAAAGCACGACCGCAGCCTATATGTACCTGCAAGTCGAGATTCCCCGCGCCAGCGTGAGAACTTATACGATTGCAGAAACCGCCAAAGCAGACGGAAGCGACGAAACAAATCAGGAGCCGACCAGCGGGGCGGGCGTTCTGGACAATGGCGGCGAACCGCACACGGTCGATCTGGTCAGTTTTCAGCCCAACGACGGCTGGAGCCTGCTGGAAGAAACTGAAACGGAGGAAACCCACACATTCATCTATGCGTATGAATCCGCCATTGCGCCCGGCGCACAGACGCCGCCGCTGTTTGACTGCGTGACCTATGCGAACGTGGTGGAGGGCGATTTGCCGCAGGGCACGGCGGTAGATATTATTTGCCGCTTGACCGCCATCCAAAGCGACTATGTGGCCGACGCCAACACCCCGCAGGATGTGTGGGCCGCCGTCATGGGAAAGGAGGTTGCTGAATCTTGAGCAAAGCAAAAAAGAATATCTTGTTCGCCGCGCTTGCGGCGCTGGCCCTGACAGTTTGTCTGGTCGGCGTCACAGGCGCTTATTTTATTGCCCAAGCATCGCGCACCAACACCCTCACGGTCGGTGAGGTGACATTTGACCCGAAAGAGGACATTCAGAACCCGGATGTTCCGGTGCAGCCGGGCAATTCGTTCATGAAGCGCCCGTATGTGGTGAACACCGGCAACCTTCCGCTGCGTCTTCGCGCCCGCGTGATTTTCTCAGATAGCGCGGCACAGGATGCCTGTACCCTCAACTACAACACCGAAAACTGGCGCTACGACGAAACGGAGGATTTCTGGTATTACGCCAAAACTTTGCAGCCGGGAGAAGATTGCCGCAATGACGCGCTGTTCGATACTGTGACATACAGCGAGAGCGCGGACGCTACGGCGCTGAATCATTACACCCTCAGCGTCTACTTTGAAGCGGTTCAGGAGGGCGGAACGTGGTGAAAAAACCGATGAAAGCGGCAGGGCCGCTGATCTTTGCCGCCGCGATTGCTGCCGCCGTGCTGATTTCCGTCAGCGGTATCCGCTGTTACGCCGTGCTGACAGGCTCCATGGAGCCTGTATTGCCCGTGGGCAGCTTGCTTGTCGTTGTGCCGATGTCGTTTGACGAACTGAAAGTCGGGCAGGACATTACCTACAAGACAGCGGGCGGCACGGTAACGCACAGAATCGTCGCCATCGACCAGGCGGCTCGGACGGTCACGACGCAGGGACTGACAAACAACGTGGCAGATACACCTGTCACGGCGGAGAACATCGTTGGGAGGGTGCAGTTGTGCCTGCCCTGGATGGGATATCCGGTCAAAATTCTGAATGACACAAAAAGGAGTTTTGCATGAGAAAAGCGAAAGAAAAGAACAAACCGCTGCTGTCTTTGGCGGCAGCAGGGCTGGCCGCTTTGCTGTTGTTCGGTATGGCGACTGCCGTGCTGGCACAAGGAACGCAGGGAAAATTTGTTGCTGACGAGTGGAGCGGCATCGCTGAAGCGGATATTGCGGAAGGTGACAGCACAAAGGATCAGGCGGAAAACCAAGCATCAACTACCCCGACACCAACGCCTGTATCGACACAGGATGAAAGCACGGCGCTTTCCGACGCAACGCCGGAAAGTGCCGAATCAAGCGAACTGACGGAAAATAAAGAAACCGACAGCGATTCCAACGCGGAAATTCCCGCTGAAGTAAGCGCCTTTTCCAATGATCTCGCCGTTGAGGAAGTCTCTCTCTACGACGCATCCGGTACCTCCGCCCAAGATGCCGTCACAAGCTGGACAGAGCTGAAATCCGCTGTCGCCTCTGCCGCAAATGGCGCTACGATCTATCTTTCCGGCGAGATCACCATCCCACTGGACGAGGTGCTGTCCGTCAGCAAAAATCTGCGTCTGGTCGGCACCGGGAGTGCCCAATACACCAACACCGTCGGCGTGGGCAGTGAAACCGTTGCGCAGGGCTACACCTACACCCAAAACGCCAGCCTGCGGATGGGCGACGCCAGCGGTGTACAGACCGACCATGACAACGTTATGATTTATATTTCCGGCGGCACGACGCTGGAAATTGAGAACGTCTTCCTCAATGGCAATAACAACTGCGAGAACGTCGTTTACACCGAAGGCACAGACAGCAAAATCAGCCTGCAAAACTGTACCGTGGGTTACGGAAACGACAACGGTATTCTGCTGAACCCCGGCCAGGCCGAGATCAATGGCTCGCTGGTGTTCAACAATGGCGAATATGCGGGCGACGGAACCGCGCTGTATCGCTTTGAGAACGGTTCGGCTGTTCTTTCCGGCAATGTGCGCTCACAGGGCCTTGGCGGCGGTGGGCTGACCTGTGCCGCCGGTTCCCATGTGCAGGCAGCGGCCAGCTCTTTTGTGTGGAACAAAACCTCCGGCTTTGACATCCCCGAAGCCGACAGCTCCGCCAGCGCGGAAAACTGCTTCTTCTGGGGCAACGGCTGGACGGGCGCAAATGTGCGCTCGAACAGCGTTATGACCCTGACCGGCTGCCAGGTGGAGAACAACGGCTACAACACCGCCAATCTCCTGACGACAGACGGGGACACCGCTTCCAACACCTTCCCCGGCTTGGACGTACAAGGCGCAGGCACGATGAAAATCAGCCATTGCGGTATTTTGAACAATGCGGGCAACGGCGTGCAGTGCTACCCTGACAGCAAGACTTATTTGTACGGCTGGAACCATATCTACGCAAACGGGATCAACGGCGTTTACACCCAGGGGCAACTGTGGATCGGCAAGGCCGCGGATTCCGCGAACGGCGACGAAACGACCGCCGTGTACAATAACACCGCGGACGGCGTCCACACGGACGGCGGCACTGTGCAGGGCGATCACCTGAACTGCTACGGCAACAGCTATTCCGGCATCAGCGCGATGAAAAATGAATCGCTGGACCAGACGGCAACGCTTGAACTGACCGCGCCGGTCACATCGCACGAAAACGGCCACAGCGGGCTGTACCTGAAAGGTGGAACCAAGGCAACGGTATCCGGCGGCAGTTTTACCGAAAACGGCGCGGAACACGCGGAAATCTACGCGGGAAGCGGAACAGACACGACACTCAAGGACGGCGTCGAAGTGAAAACTTCCGCCGACAAAACCCTGCAAAATTCCGGCCTGCGCATCGCGGTGATGCTGGACGGCGTCGATGTGTTCCGCACCGATTCAACATTGCAGATTCCCGCCGGTGACAGCATCCATCTGAAACAGGATGCGGACGTTGTCACCTGGAACGGCGGAACACGGGAACAGCTTGGCGTGACCTGCGAGAACCCGTGGCTGGGGCGGACGATCATCCAGTCGGACACGGCGGTGCTGGATTGGGAAAATAGCCGGGAATCCAACAACGCCCAGACGGCGGAGCAGCACCCGGAGAACGGAATTGACACCAACGTATACTATACCGCTATTGAGGACGCCTATTTCGGCATGAAAAACTCCGACGCGCATGATGTTTGGTTGTCCTACAAATCGAATTATCGCTATTATTACAATCACGACGCTGCGGCGGGCACCGCGCTGACCGTGGACGGCATCGACAGCGGGGAACTGCTGGGCACAGTGCGCAAGTTCTACGGCATCACGGCGGATGTGACGGCACCGACCGATGTGGACGATACCGCGCCCTACTACATTTGTTCAGCGAATGCCGGGCACAGCGCCGCCGTGCAGACCCACTGCTTTGCGGATTGGCTGCTGGACGCCAAAACCTACGCGGACGGCGTGACGACACTGCAAGGCGGCGCAGCCTTGCAGGATATTACGATAAACGACGACGGCGGCAGCATTTTGGGCAGCTATGGCAACCACAAAACCGTAACAGCGGAGCCTGCCGTTCTTTCGTATTATGCGGGCTGGCAGGCTGCCATGACCTACGATCTGGACGGCGGAACGCTGAACGGCGCGCAGAACGGCTTTTCCGAAACCAAGCACAACGGCCAGGGTTACACCGTGCAGGCCGAACCGCAGAAGGAGGGCTACCGCTTCCTTGGCTGGAAGGCCACGCAGAGTTGGAACGGCGAAACCGCCCTGACAGACGGTCTGCTGGCTGCGGGAACTTCCTACGCCAACGACTATGACACGACCTTTACCGCACAGTGGAAGAGGATCAATTTTACCCTGAAGGCCATTGCGGTGAACGGGACGCCGGACATTGGGCAGGCGGTATCCGACAACATAACGAGCGAAAGCGACGGGACGACCCAGACCAAAACGGAAAGCGAAGTACCTTTGGGAGAGAGCCGAGCAGTGACATATGCCCCGCTGGCAAGCGGCAATTACCTTTTGAGTGGCATCTATCTGGACGAGGATGCCGAAAAAATGCAGAACAATCTGGCGAAAAAATACCCGCAGAATATTGAGTTTGCGGACATCGACGCTGACCACACCGTCAAGGCGGTGTATGTGCCGGTAGACGCGCCGACCAAGACCGTGACGGATGAAGCGGGAAACGACCTGAATGGCGGCACGGTGCGGGCCGGGGATACGCTGGTGTACACCGTGACGTGCTGCAATCCGGCCGACGTGGCAAAGACCGTGACGATCACCGATGCAATCCCCGAAGGAACCGAGTTGGTGGAAAATTCCATCACGGAGAACGGCGCGGAAAACAACGGAAAGATTGTATGGACGCTGGAAATTCCCACGCAGTCGGAAGCAAGAGTTTCCTTCACGGTGCGGGTGCAATCGGTTGTCATGGGCAACTCCGTGAGCAACAGGGCGTCGGTGCAGTACCGCGAGGATAAAATTACTCTGCCGACCGATGAAGTGACAACGAACGTCGAGCCGGGCAAGATCACCGTGACCAAGAAGCTGCCCGCATCCGATCTGCTGGCCGCGCACGGCGCGCCGGTGTTTACGTTCACGCTGACGGACGCCAAGGGCCGGGTGCAGCGGCAGAGTGTGCAGCTTTCGCTCGATGCCGAGCCGGACGAGAACGGCGATGTCTGCGCCAGTGTGACCTTCACGGGGCTTTCGGGCGGCGTTTACACCGTCATCGAGAGCCAGACCGCCTGCCATGCACTGGTGCAGTTTGAGGATGCCGAGAACGGCACGGCGAAAGCCGACTGTGCGGTGCTGGAACTGACCGGCTGCCGCGCATCGGCCAGCGTGACGGCGCGGAATGTGCGCCAAAGCTGGGCGGAGGACCGCGACTGCGCGCTGATCGTGAATGAAATTACCCCGAAGCAGGATAATTCATAAAGAATGGGAGGACGATAATTTGAAAAAACAGGTAAAAATCGGGCTTGGCGCGGCAGCACTGGCCCTGGCGGCGGCGCTGTGCGCGGGCGGAACGCTGGCGGGCTGGCGCACGTCAAGCACCGTGACCAACCACATTTCCACTGCCACAGTGCAGGGCATCGTCGAGGAAAAATACGAGCAGGGGCAGACGATCACGCCGGGGCAGACGGTCGAAAAGTGCGTCTGGGTGAAAAATACCGGCACAGCCAGCTCCCTTGTGCGGGCCAAAGTGGTGATTGATTGGGATGACGAAACAGCGGCAGACATGGACGCCACCGATTGCGTGTTCCCCGCCTATAACACCGCCGACTGGACGCAGGGCGAGGACGGCTACTGGTACTACAACGACATTGTGGAACCGAACCAATGCAGTACGGCGCTGTTTGAATCTTTCACGGTTTCCCCGAATCTGACAAACGAGTTGGCGGGCCGCACCGGGCACATTGGGGTGACGATGGAGCTGTTGCAGGCCAGCGGCGACAGCCCCACGCTGTGGGGACGCACCTGGTCGGCCTACCGCCGTACACCGGACGCAGTGGCGGCCAAGACGCAGACGGCGCATATTCGCTTTACCTACGATGAGAATGGTGGGCTGATCGAATACCCGGACGGGCAGCTGTTTTTGGATTTCCAGAATCTTTGCCCCGGTGAGACCCGCAGCCAGTTGGTTGCCATCGACTATACAGCCCGCAACGATTCCGATGCCGCGTGTTCGCTGTGGCTTCGCGCCGCATTGGCGGACAACAACAAACTGGGTGCAGAAACTGAGGAAAAAATCTGGAAGCTGCTCAAACAATATGCTGTGATTACGGTGACTGGCCCGGACAACGAAACCCTATACAGCGGCCCCGTGTGGGGCAATCTGGACACCGACACCAACACCATGCGCAATGATTTGCCGCTGGGACGTTACAGCGGAACCGGCACGGCCCACCTGAACCTGACGCTGACGCTTGACCAGAATATGCCGGAGGAATTGCAGGGGTTGCTCGGCTATGTGGACTGGACGCTGACCGCCGCGCAGGAAAGCGCGCCCACGGTGCTGGTCAGATACTTCCCGCAGACGGGCATCCCGGAAAGGTGATCGGGAAGGTGAGCAGATGCAAAGCAAAAGGAAGAACGTAGACAAGCGGAAAATTTTCCTTTGGTGTGCGGCGGCAGGCATTGTCCTGTGCGCCGTTTTGTTTTGCCTTTGGCACAACCGCACAGCGCTGGCAGAACAGCGTGTGGAAAGGGCGCTGTCCGTCACGGTGTCCCAGCCGGAGCCGCGTCTGGCGCAGGAGGACAACACGGAAACCGGCGCGTGGATCACCGTGCCCGGCACCAACATCGATGCCCCGGTGCAGCAGGCGTCCGACAACGACTATTACCTGCGCCGCGACACCGCGGGCAATGCCGATGTCCACGGCTGCGTTTTTGCCGACTATGCGTGTGATTTGAACAGCACCAGCCTTTCCCGCAACCTTGTGCTCTACGGCCACACCTTCGAGGACGGCTATGAGGGCGGGTTCAAGGCGCTGCACAATTACGAGCAGGACAGCTTTGCCGAAGAACATCCTTACATTTATCTCTCGCTGCCCGACGCTGCCCTGACCTACCGCGTTGTCAGCGCCGGGGTGTGCAGTGCGGCGGATGACCGGGACTGCATCGAGCCGAACCCGGATGATGCGGCCTTCGCGCAGATTCTGGCAAAGGCAGCCGCGCGCAATACGCTGGACAACGGGGAAACGCTGAACCTGACCGACCACATTCTGACCCTCTCCACCTGCACCGGCGAATCCGACACACGCTATTTGGTGGTAGCCAAACTGGTGGATGCGGTGAAAAAATAAAAAGGAAGAGAGTGGATAAGGAAGCAAATTTGCTTTGCGCGGGCGGGCCGCCCTGATTTTGAAAAGGCGAAACGCCACGGGAGAAGTGTACCCATTTTTAGGGCCAGGTTTTGCACTCCGCTGCCGGTATTGCCGATGGCCGGGTGCTTGGCCTCTTTCCCCCTCTCACACTCTCCCCCTAACTCTTACTTACCGGCTGGGAGGAAAGTTTCACTGCAAGGCCGTCGATTTCTTCCCAGCCGGTTTTTGTATAGGAGCCTTTCCACCGCAAAAGCATTGCAAAAAAGACATCTCAACAACGAAAGAGAGGCAAAACATGATCATCGGAATCGACCACGGATACTACGCCATCAAGACGCGGCATTGTTCCTTCCCAGCCGGTCTGACCTGCTACGGCAGCCACGAGGCGCCAGCCGGTGCGCTGCGACAAGACCGAGAACGACACCTACTACCTGCTGACGCTCGCGGCGTTGGCACAGGAAATCAAAATGCGCGGCGCACCAAACGAGAGTTCGGTTAAAATTGCAGCAGGGCTACCGCTGACAAGCTTTGGCCGGGACAAGCCAAAATTTCGGCAATACCTGCTCCGCTCCCAGCCGGTCCTGTTCCGATTCGAGGGCACAGAATCTGATGGATTATAAAGACGGCTCTTTCCTATTCTGCCTTGAATGGCCGGATACAGCCAAGCAAAAAGCAGTTGTTACTGTACAAAATAAGTAAAACTTGTAGTTGCGCACGGAATTTTGCAGTTTTACCGTTTTTCTAGACTTTTCAGACAAATCGGTCTATCGTATTCAGCAAGGGGGGCACAGTATGGAACACCTTGCCGAAACGATGACCGATTTTTTGCTTCGGCGCAAGTACATCACCGAGGAACAGACCGAGTGGTGCCACTATATGCTGATCAAAAATATTATGAGCATTGCTTCGCTTGTGCTGTTGCTGCCCTTGGGGGCGTTGATCGTCGGCTGGGGCGGCACATTGTTTTACACGTTTGTGTTTCGCTTTCTGCGAGCACGCACCGGCGGTTACCACGCCAAAACGCCGCACGGTTGTCTGCTAGGTTCCGTCTGCTGCCAGTCCGTGATGCTGTTTTTATCGGCACATATGCCCGACCCGGTTGTTTCCGCGTTTATCGCGGGATTTTCCTGCCAGTCAATCGCACTGTTCGGCCCTGCCAATCACCCGGAACTGCACCTGAGCGAGAAAGAACTGAAAGCACTTCAGCCGCGCATTTACATTCGGCTGCTGATTGTGGTCGCCCTTACGGCAGTTCTTTTATTTTTCCGCCCCGATTGGGGTGCCTGTACAGCGTTCGGTGTTTTTGCGGCTGCGTTATTACTTGTAATCTCGTTGCAAGGCTATGGTCTGTCTGAATGATATACCCGTCAAT
>OIBG01000289.1_pt1 | contig 11136 bp, 9 predicted proteins | sample 1581011 | NCBI WGS metagenome assembly OIBG01 (sample SAMEA3882533, study PRJEB24775) | human gut metagenome | biome: human-associated habitat; feature: intestine environment; material: feces | place: Netherlands | collected 2009/2010 | reverse complement strand
AAGCCGTTAGCTGTAGTAGAGGCCAATCCGTATGTGGTATTAGTAGGTACAACCCATGTCCCGTCACCACGAAGAAAGGACGTCTGCTTACCAGCGGCGGGAGCCGGAACTAATCCCGCAGCACCGGCGGCAGAAGCCGTAGCCGCCTTCATATTGGCGTAGGTAGTATCCGTATCCTTATAATAGGGGATACCACCCACGATAGGACAAGCCGTATATCCAGAGGCGCTTGTCACGGTACTGCCGTTCTTGACCAACCCCGTGGACCCGTTAGCTCCTACAACACCATACGTCGTATTAGTGTCTGTCCAAGGCACGTTGACGAACATCTTCCCGCTACCGTCCAGTTCTACCGGATAATTCTTGCCATTCTCCGCATATCCAATCATTACCAGCCCAAGGGTCGATGTATTGGCCTTGGCGTATGTGGTATTAGTAGGGACAACCCACGTGCCATCACCACGTAAAAAAGAGGCTTGTTTACCTGCGGCTGGGGCGGGAACCAAACCGGCCTTTCCCGCAGTAGAGGAGGTTGCCGCCCCCATATTGGAATATGTGGTGTTGGTATCCGTCCACGGGACGTTCACGTACATCTTACCACTACCGTCAAGAGCAACGGGATAGTTCTTGCCATTGGCAGAGTATCCAATCTTAACAAGACCTAGATTATCGCTCGTGGCTTGAGCATAAGTCGTGTTATTATCAGTCCAAGGGACATTCACATACATCTTCCCATTAGAGTCCAAGGATACGGCGTAGTTCTTCCCACTAGAGGAATAACCGATCTTAACCAATCCTAAAGTATCAGCCGTGGCCTGATTATAGGTCGTATTATTATCTGTCCATGGGACATTAACAAAAGCGTTACCAGAAGCGTCAACCTGTAACTTATAGTTCTTGCCAGAAGTCGTGTATCCTACCTTTACGCCACCTAAGGTGGAGGCCGCCGCCGTAGGTGGAGCGAAGGTGCTAGGTTTGCCCGTAACCCCGGACCAAGGCACGGAGGAAGCCTGACTGGCCGTGTAAGGCTCATACCCATCCTCACTGCTTAATTTAGACTCGTCTTTTATCAGATACATCTTACCTGTAGACGTGACCTTTACCGTATCACCACTTTGAGCCGTAGCGGTGGTAAGGGCGAATCTAGCCGTATCATCAGCTACCACGATCAATCTCTCCAAAGCCGCCTTAGGTAACCTATCTATGCTGATGGTTCCGGACGCGATCTTAGAGGCATCAAAATTAGCCAATGTCGTGGAGATAGTTACGTTGCTTCCGAAGTCCGATGAGACACTACCAGTAACAGCCCCGGACAGCGCTATGGTCCTAGCCGCCCGTAATTTAGTGGCGGTAGGGGCATTATCCGTCTTAAGAGCATATTTGGTAAGATCAATATCATTAGCCTTATCCAAAAGCTGCTCTATCTGCTTGCCATTGTATTTACCTTGAAAATCTTCCATATCATAATTATTTTTGCTCAAATATAGCTATATACATAAACACCAAGAAATCGAGGGGGGGGTAGATGCGGACAGGCATTAAAAACCACCATCCCCGTGCAGGAATCCGCTACGGAATATAATAGCCTTGTCTTTAAGTTTCTGGACAGACTCCCATTCCCATTCACCTTCACAAGGCTTAACGACATACTTATTCCCCCATGTCTTGAACTTCCTCTCTATAACGAACATCTCCGGATCATTAAGGACATGGAAGATACTTCCTACCGGGAAATACTTATCCGTCCTTAATATAACACGATGATGCTTCTCGTCATATTCAGGATCACCCACGATACGAGCCTTATAAAACTGGAAATCATTTAACGTCTGATCCACAGGCTCTATCCAATAATGTCCTTTAGCCATTGCAGTTTGTATTTAATTATCTATATTTGCGGTGTAGTAACTCATAATGTTTTAAGTGATTTTCAACCAAGGGGAAGGGTGTCCGTGAGGATATCCTTTTTTTCATTCCCGCCCACCCTACCATGACAAAAAGATCTACCTCGAACAAATATAATCATAATAAAGCTACGGTCAAAAAGAAACCCTATCGGTATTCTATTGCCGACAGGGTTCTCCAACGTTGTATCAAACTAAATCATATCACTCCATTTGATTGTGTCACCGACGAAGCACCGCACCGCCAGATACCTTACGAACGCCGTCCCTTCCGGGGCGTCAGGGTCTTCCAGATAAGCCAAGACAGCCTTGACTATTTTCTGGTCGCAATCCAATACCTTAGGAAAGTAGTCGCTATAGAACATAGCGAACAGATATTGGATATCTCCCCAAGTGGCGTTATCAGGTTTCTTAGCCCCGCATTTATCGAACATCTGCTTAGCGTCCTCCATCGTCCATCTTCTCTTGGATCCGTCGGCGTTAAGCATCTTGTCAGCGGCCTCCCTAGCCAACTCCTTGGAAAAGTGATATCCATGGGTGTCTATATACCGCTTATAATCCGGGTCATCAGCGTCTGCTCCTCAGTAGTAACGACTTCTCCTACCTCTACGCATATAAGGTTCCGTACCATCGTACTCGTCACGGATGTCACGCTCGCCAAACCATCCCTTACGGTACATCTCATCCTCCCGCTCATGATGTCTTTGACGTTTCTCAAGCTCCCGCTCGTTACGCTCCAGTTCCCTCTCGCGTCTTTCGAGATCACGCTCACGGCGCTCAAGCTCCTCCATCATCCCGTCACGTTCCTTACCGTAATGATCATATACGCCACCATCGTAACCCATATAAGTGCCGTCGGAGCGGCGTGAGCGTCCCCTACAGGTAGCCCTACCGCCTCTGCGGTCGTAGATCTCATCATCATATTCCTCTTGGCCGTTGCCTAAATCTATAACTCTCATCTTAACCTAATTTTTTAATTAACAACTCTTTTAGCTCATCGAAAGAGGATCCCATCCTATCGACTTTCTCCTCAAGATTCTTGATCTTCCGGTCTTGATCCTTAGTCTGCTTAAAAGCCGGATTGATTTCCTCAAGGATCGAATCACAAGCCTCTAGCGTCCTCCTATGCTTATCGATACTATCGAGAATATCGGAGCTGGTTCTCTTAGCGGCGTTAAGCTGGTTCATGATCGGATCGACCGAGCAGGCCAAAGTTATGTTATTGGACATAGCGACATCCCTGCTCTCCGGTACGACGTAGGTCATGGAAGACCCGTTTATCTCCACGGTAAGGTCTATCACCCTATCCTGTAGTTGCTGATATTGCCCCATCTGACCCATCTGGGGTTGCTGGAACCTAGGCTCGGACACGTTAACCACATTCCCCATCCTGAACACCGGAACATCGGACGTATCCAACGTATATACTTGAAATCCTTTCTTTAAGTCTCTAAACATATCTCGATTTTTAAGCGGGAGGGAATACCCTCCCATTAGACATCCAATCTAACCTATTCCTCATCAACAGTCGTCTCCGACGCCGAGGCGGAAGTTGTAGGCACACAGCAATCCATGAGCCTCAATACACCCCTTACCTTGTTGAAATAAACAAGGCGTTCGGTGTTGTTAACCATAGCCGCTCCGGTCACAGCCACGTTGATCGGATTCACCACAGCCACGCCGGTTACCGGGCAGCATGTGTCATCACCTACCGTGGATACGGTGCTGTTCGCTGGAATAGCTATCTGTACTGGCAATGTCTCGCCTGTTGTCGGAACCACCTGCCGGATTTTCAGCAGCAGAAGGCCCTCGCATGGCAAGGACAGCCATATCCTTGGGTTGATGCCGAAGATGGTGTTGGTAGTAGTCACTACCACGTTCTTCGTGACCAACTCATAAAGAGACCCTATTTTAGAAACACAAGCCATAATAGCCTCCTTCCTTTATAGAGTTAAATAGCGGCGTTTCCGTTGTTGCAGCATCCATTGTTGCACCCACATCCGTAATTACCTCCATAAAATGCTTGACCCCATCCATAAGTCTGGTAAGGAGAGCATGAAGGATAAGCCGGCACAGGGGTAGGTCTCAACTGGTTGATCAAATTCTGAGTCTGTTGCTGAGTCAATGCAGAAGCTTGATAAGCTGACCTTTCATCACGCAACTGATTGATCGTATTCTGCATCTCACGCATTTCCAATTGACAGAATTTATCATTAATCAAGGTTGTTTGAGCATCAATCTTAGCGCTCAAGATATTGAACCGACTCGTGGCTTGCTCACGATTGTTCGTCAATCCTTGATTAATAGTGTTTTGTAACGTGTTAGTCTGATTCAATGTCTCAAGACGATTCTCATAACCTTGATTGTTGATCATCTGCTGAGTCTGGCAAGTGCTTTGGTTGATCAAAGAACTCAAATTGCAGCAGCAAGAGCTAATTTGATTACCGATCTCACAACCTTGTTGCTGTACGGCGTTAATAACAGCCTGAGAGGTCATACCTACCTGACCAGCTACCTTATCGATAGCGCCTTGTACGTTACAGATAGCGCTTTGCAATTGAGTGGTAGTACAGTTCAAGGCGTTAGCGATCTGCTCGATAGCGCTTCTATTACCTTGGATGGCCTGCATCAGAAGCTCACGACCATAGTCGTTATTCAATTGAGCTGGAAGACCATTAGCGCAACACTCATTACCATTGCCAAAACCATTGCCAAAGCCACGGCCACCCCATAACCAGAACAGGACGATGATCCACAACCACCAACCGTTAGCCCCGCCGAAACCGTCTTGGTTGTTACGGCCGTTCATCAAGGCCGCCACCAAGTTCGGATCCATCTTATTTCCGCCTATTAAGTTGGCGAACATCCCCGGAATCATAGATAATAAACCGTTAGTGGCGCTACCGCTCCCGGAACCCATGCCGTCTAACAGCACGATTTTGTCTCCACTTGTACCCATGTCTATTTATTTTTGAATTAATAATAACCCCACCTGATGGCGGGCGTTACAAAGTTCAAAAATTAACAGCCCTAAGATCGTGATATGTGTCATCATCAAAGTACTTAATGTCTTGTAAATGGGATTAATAAGAACCGATACAAGACAAAAAATCCGGAGCGTATCACTACGACCCGGATTCATCGCAAATCTATAAAATTCAATGTTTCAATGCTCGAAAGGAAACGTCTCACAACGTCAAAGAGAGATTAACTACACGAAAAATCTCGCATCAACTTATTTGTATTAGCAGTGTATTCATTAACTATCTTACTGGATGAGGGATTATCCTCTATCCTTGACAGGCGGTTATCGTCACTCCTTACCGTAACATCGCCCATCCTTCGTACCATGTTTTCTTGATATGATGATGGATCGGAGTATATAAGATCATCAACGAACCTGTATATTGATCCATCAACCGTCTCTCCTACCTTCTCATATAGGCCAGATTGGAAAGACACGAAATCGTCGTACCTCCCACGAGCCAAGAACGAACCGTCCGGTCTCGCCTCGACGCCGCCGTTGACCTCCCGGAGCAGGTCCGGATTCCTTTGGTACAGATACCTGTAAAACCCGACATCCATCATCCTATCCTGACCATCCAGATAGAAAAGATCTCTCATGCTTCTGTCACCGGACTCGATAGCCACGTCAAACAGAAGATTCCTTACCTGACCTTCCGGCAACGACATCTCTATGCTTTTTAACGTACCTCTGTCATGGTGGTTCAAAGATACGTTATAAAATCCATTAAAATCAAGGAAACGTAAGACATTATTATACAAATCCGATTTTTTTAACCTTTCCTTGATCTGGGTCTTCCTCAACGAGGTACAGGATTTGATAAAATCCCGATCCTTTCCCTGTCTAGCCTCGTATCTCCTGAACTCCCGATCAATATCGATATCATCCATCTTAGGGGTTACGGGATGCTGGTATATCAATCTGGTAATGATCATGTTCTCGGTATTCGAGGATGAGATGTTGGACATAACTAGCTTTTTTATGTTATCCTTGACCACACCAATATCAGAACGGGAAGCCCCGGCGGGGATCACGCCAGCCGGCAAGTACGAGGACCGCTCTATCCCGATATTGGCCAACATCTCATAGGCCTGATCGGTGTCGGTTATCGGGGCTGTGTTATGGTACGTATTCCTACCCATATACAACATGCTCCTATCATACATATCGGAAGGGGATGTATTCCCGGACCTTACATACACCATCCTATCCCCAGTAGAATAAGTATCCTGAACCTCGTATATCGGACTCCCTTTTCCTGTTATCCTATCAAGATCGGAGATAAAGCTATCGTATACCGAATTGCCGGCCTGTATGGAAGACAACATGACGTCCAGCGACGCCATAAGATCACGGATATCCTCAGGTCTGGATATAACCATCTCATCGCTGATCGCCTCGCTTATATCCACGCCCATGTCGGCAAGATCCATGGCTATGCCATACAGACGTCCGGCAACGTCCTTGATGTCCTTAAAATCATCCATATCGATTATCTCCCCAACCTTATCCCTTAGACCCTTCATATCCTTAGGCATACTGATATACGGTATGGTACTATTGAAGTACGAGTCGGTAATCGTATTTCCGTCCTGACTCCGAACCTCCATACGGGTCATATTACGATACGTGTCATACATCCGATCTGCGTAATCCTGATCCTCCTGATACCGGAGCGCCAAGGAAGGGTAGGGGATGGAGGCGAAAGCCTGATCGAACTCCCGGCGGTCGCTGATACCGCCTACCGCCCTCATGATCGTATCCCTTACCTCCATTGGATTCAAGACTCTTCTCTTTCCCAATGAATCATACACATCCTCATATATCATATAATCATCACCAAGACCTGACTCGGAGGATAGGAAATACATATCCTTCTCATTAAGATCCCCCTCAGACATAAAATCGACAATCCTCCTCATCATATCCCTTACCCGCTCATACTCCGATCGGTTAGTCATAATATTATCAATCTCATCAGCGTCATACATCCCGGATCGTTCAAGATTATATCTGTTGATGAATATATCACCGCCGGAAAGGAAGTTAGATACGATCATATCATTAAGATCATTGATATTATCAACGCCCAGGGAAGTAATGGTATTATTGATATCCTTAACCTCGTCAGCCATGAAATTACCCACAGCATAATTCTTTTGTTTGATAAAGGACATGACATCATCATACCTAGGCTCCCCATTGCTATCTAAGTCGTATTCTGATGGCATGGACATCCAATCGCCAAAGAAAGACACGAAGTCGGGGGAGTAGGCCGTACCCCAGACCGATAAGGCCTGCTTCTGGTCGCCAAGCACCTCCATCGCCCTTTGGTATAATCCGGATGGTTGGTTGTTAGGGGCAAGGACATTATCTACCCCACCCTCCTTATTTTTTATAACATAACAAGATCTTCCCATTGCTAAAACGTTTTGTTACAAAGATAAATAAAATCCCGCCTACTCTCACGAGCGGACGGGAGCCAAATAACAATAATAACAAACCTATGTTTCTACTGAAAAAGTACAAATCGTTTTGCCGATCCTCACGGACAGGCAAAAAACTCAATCCTAAATAATAAAAAAAATGGAATTTATCGTTTAGCGAAAATATCTTTATCTGATCTACTCAGAACCCTGCCTTTCAATTCCAAGAACCTAGGCATCCATTCTTTAGATATCTTAGACACAATCCACTGAAATCCCTTAGGAGTCACATAGACAGTATTAGTGCCGTAGAACTCGTCATCATTACGATATCTATAACGAGCATAACCGCTGTCTATCATCCTTTGGGAAAGCAACCACCTCTTACCGGTCTTAGCGAAGAACTTCTTATCCTCAAGCAATATTCGAAGATTCTTCTCCGCTATATCATATCCATGAGCCTCTAGCTTTTCCCGAACCTCTCTGATCAACATATCTGTCTCTTGGGCTATTTCGGCTGTCTTAGCAAAATCAACCATAGGAGCCTGTTCTTTGATAATATTATCAGATATCCTTTTGGCTTCCTCTGCCGCTTTCTTCGCCTCAGCTAACGCACGCTTCTCCTTTTCCGATTTAAGCAAAGCCTCTAATGCCTCTATATAATCAGATGGAAGTTCATTCTTTGATGGCATAGAATAGGAGCCTGTTTTTCTAATAGAAGGAAGAACCTCCGATGTTACCCATCTTTTGAATTTCTTGGCAGATTCCATCTTAGATGACATAATCAAAGAATACATCCCTGATTCATTGATTAATTTTATCTCCCTAACAGCCTGATTTATAAGGGGGTTTATTTTAAACCCCATTGATTTACAATCACTTGTAAGAATGATAGAATCCTCATCATCAACAAACCTTTTTACAGCGTTCCCTAAGTTTTCATAACCAAGACATCTGGCTATGTCATTACCAACAAACCATGGATTGTTTTTCTCGTCTAATAATACTCTTACATCCCCAAAATCAGGATTCTCAAATAATTTTAAATTATCATCCATAATATAAAACAACGAGAGCCACCAGCGTCCGTTACCCCACTGATAGCTCTCATTTATCGCCTACGCCTAAGCGATATTAATATCTTCTTCTGGTCTAGCAACGGATAGACACCGCAAATATAGACACTTATTTTAAAACAACAAACAAATAGGAGATATTTTTACAAAAAATGTAATCAGCCATATTCCTCTGTCATATATAAAGCGTAGCTATACCTATCCTCTATCATCTCCACCACCTTCTTGATATCAGATAAAGTTAATTTCTTTATCTCCATATTCCTACTATCCATCCTGACGAAAGAGTCCTTGAACTCCTGCTCGGTTATAGCATCCAACCTAAATAGATTGTATTTTATAAGTAACTGGGTTACGTCAAATATCAAGATATTAAGATCAACATCACCTTTCAACTCATTAAGTAGATCGCGCATCATATCCTTAATAGCGTCAGTGTCAAGTTCCAGCTTCTCGGCTTCCCTCATCAACTTCTTAATGATGCCATTGTACTCGATTATGATATTAGCATTATCATCATCGGTAGGTAGAAGGATATCCATCGTACATTCTATACCTACCTTATCACTAAGTCTTTCATTGAACTCCGTCATATAATCGAAAGCCTGACTTCTGCTTAAAGCGTATGTATGGTCAAGCAACTGCTTTTGTCTGTTATTGACAAAATAATGACTGGTGTATAACATCATCAAGACCTTCACTCGCTGGATGCGTAAGTCTTGCATAATTTTCCGGTGTAAAAAAGCATCTAATTGCATAATATAAAGAGTCCCCACCGGGGCCATCACACACCCGACAGGGACCAACTTTTAAATATCTTACTCGTCAGGTGATGGACTGACACCGCAAAGATAAATCAAGATAATTTATTTAGCAAGGATCATCGGCTTCATTTTCTCCGGATACTACGTTACCGTCGGAAACCAACGACTTGTCCTCGGCAGCCTTCGCAGGCGAGGCGGATCCCGATTGGAGGTCAGACGGGCTGCCGAACGGGGTCTCCGTATCCTCGAAGAACGTCTCATCCCTCCTAATACTCATCCTGAACTTAGGGGCTATGAAAGGATCGTTATTAAGATCGATGTTGATCGTAACGTCATTCATCAAAATATCCTCCTTAGTCCTGGAATCGCCTATCCATCCTCTTACGTCAGTAGTCATAGGCATCTTATTAGCCGCTCCCTTGACAGCTTCAAGCCGGTTCTTGATAACATCCACGTCTCCCGTCAACGGAATCATATATGTCTTGTTATCCAGCCCGGATCTGGCTATAGCGTTGTTAAGATCCATTATATCATCAATACTTACTCCACCACCTAGACCCTCTATAATTCTGTCAGCCATCGATCCGATCATAGATGAGAATGATGATGTATCCTGATTTTTCAATCTTACGGGGTACAGGTAATTTCTTCCATTTCCTGTCTTTATAGCTACAACCGGGATACGCGAATTTTTATAATTACCATACTTGTCCCTAACGATAGCCGTACAGAACGGGAATATGTTATACTTAATATTATCTCTCATCGTAACCTCCCCGTTCTCTATATATCCTACGCTCTCGACCTTACCAACCGTCTCATTGGTAAAGTCATTTTCAGATACCATCAACGTACCATTATCATCACTTATGCTAAAATTAGGTCTTCCCGGCAAAACACTGGTAACTGTGCCTACGAACGGTATATCAATCTCGCCAGCGACAGATCCTACATTATCCCTATACAACTCAAAGGCCATACTCCTTAAATCAGCGTTACTTCCTTTTGAGTCCGGGTCATTGGCTTTCAGTACCGAGACGAAATTGCCGTCGCTATCCACGATCTTAATAACCATATTATCAACCAGCTCTCGGTAAGCCGACTTAGTCTCATCAGAATTAGGATCAACGGCGTTAAGGCTATTGTATTTATCATACAGTCCCTTGGTGTATGGATCTGACATATCCATCTTAAACCTTACCATATCACCTTTGCGAAGGCTGGCCGTTGCTTCCTGATTCACCGACTCGTTATTAGACCCAAACGTATCACCCGTGTAATAAGGAACAACAGATCCATCCTGCCCCTTGCGATACACCATGAACCAGTTAGAGGTCGATAAGGCGGTCTGCCTCCCCAGTATGACACCGGTAGCGTTCTCGAAAGCCTGAGCGTCATCCTCGCTTATCATCCATCTTGAGTGGTTATTCGACTCTATAACAGTAAATATGTCGGTTCCGTTGGTGAAATCCATCACCCTTCCATTATCAGTATCAGTGGCATCAGATCTTTTAAGCCCAAGACTGTCCATAAACCTGTCAAGTCTCATTCCGCCAACTTCATAATACATAACCCCACCGATCTCTCTCTTCTGGGCCATCAACACCACCGGATTCTGGGCGGCGTTAACTTCCGTCCTGCCGGTGGATGTCCCGGGTTCGCTCTCTGTGAGGACATCATCCATAGGTATAGACTTATCGTAATCCTTGACAACCATACTTCCATTATCATACAGCCCCATCCATTCCACGAATTGAAGAAGAGGACCATCAGAATAGTTATTGATAATATCAATAGCCTCATTAAGTTTATCCTGATCAACTTCATTCCCGTTGTCAATATCATTCATAAGATCATTATAAGTCTGTATAGCCTCCTTAACCTGATCCTGATCAAGACCATTAATGTTCATATCTATGATATCATCAATAGTATCCCTGA
>OIBG01000282.1_pt1 | contig 11244 bp, 8 predicted proteins | sample 1581011 | NCBI WGS metagenome assembly OIBG01 (sample SAMEA3882533, study PRJEB24775) | human gut metagenome | biome: human-associated habitat; feature: intestine environment; material: feces | place: Netherlands | collected 2009/2010 | reverse complement strand
TGCCGGTCGGTCTTTTGAACCTGATGCAGGCGCAGCAGAGCGCCGCCCAGTACGGCACGATGTATGCAGGTCTTGTGCTGGTAATGCTGCCCACCCTGATTTTGTACATCTGCGTGCAGCGGCAGCTGACGCAGGGCATGACCGTGGGCGGCCTGAAAGGTTAAGGTGACAGACGATGAAAGCATATTGGAAAAACCATCCCGCCCTGCGCATGATCCTGATGCTGGTGCTGTTCGTACTGGCACTGGTGCTGGTGGTGTCCGGCTGGAAAATGACCGGACAGCTGGCAGGGCTTGGCATCATGCTAGTGGGCGTAGCGCTGCTGCTGGCGGTACTGGCCATTTACAACGCAACCTATCAGGATTAAGGATAAGAGAGGAAAACTATGGAAGATAAGTGCAAGACCGGGCGCGTGACCATTCCCACAGACTTGGACGTTGTGCCCGAAACACTGGAGATCTTAAAAAAGTGGGGTGCCGATGCCATCCGCGACTGTGACGGCACCGACTTTCCGCAGCAGCTCAAGGATGCGGACGCCAAGATCTACTCCACCTACTACACCACCCGCAAGGACAACGCATGGGCAAAGGCAAACCCGGACGAGGTACAGCAGTGCTACATCATGACCGGCTTTTACACCGCCCCCGGCGACACCGTGACCATCCCGCTGATGAAGGGCATCAGCCCGGAGCTGATGCAGGTGAACACCAACGACGACATCACCCGCTGGTGGGAGGTCATGGATCGAACCACCGGTCAGCCCGTGCCGCCGGAGCAGTGGAGCTACGCCGACGGCAGTGTGACCGTACAGGCCGTACCGTTCCATGAGTATACCGTCAGTTTTCTGGCTTACCTCATCTGGGACCCGGTGCATATGTACAACGCTACCACCAACGGCTGGACGAATTTTGAGCACCAGATCACCTTTGACGTGCGTCAGCCCAAGACCCACAAGTATTCCATGGAGCGCCTGCGCAAGTTCATTGCAGAGCACCCCTATGTTAACGTCATCCGCTACACCACCTTCTTCCACCAGTTCACCCTGATCTTCGACGAGCTGAAGCGGGAGAAGTTCGTGGACTGGTATGGATACTCTGCTTCGGTCAGCCCCTACATCCTGAATCAGTTTGAGCAGGAAGTGGGCTACAAGTTCCGCCCGGAGTACATCATCGATCAGGGCTACTATAACAACCAGTACCGGGTGCCCAGCAAGGAATTCCGGGATTTTCAGGCCTTCCAGCGCCGCGAGGTGGCAAAGCTTGCCAAGGAGATGGTGGACATCACCCACGCGTGCGGGTGCGAAGCCATGATGTTCCTCGGCGATCACTGGATCGGCACCGAACCTTTCATGCCGGAGTTCAAGACCATCGGACTGGATGCCGTAGTGGGCAGCGTGGGCAACGGCTCCACCCTGCGCCTGATTTCTGACATTGAGGGCGTGAAGTACACCGAGGGCCGTTTCCTGCCGTACTTTTTCCCCGACACCTTCCACGAGGGCGGCGACCCGGTGCGGGAAGCCAAGGAGAACTGGGTTACAGCCCGCCGCGCTATCCTGCGCAAGCCCATCGACCGCATCGGCTATGGCGGCTATCTGAAACTGGCCTTGCAGTTCCCGGAGTTCGTGGACTACGTGGAGAGCGTCTGCAACGAGTTCCGCGAACTGTACGAGAACATCAAGGGCACCACACCCTACTGTGTCAAGCGAGTGGCCGTGCTGAACTGTTGGGGTAAAATGCGGGCTTGGGGCTGTCACATGGTGCATCACGCCCTCTATTACAAGCAGAACTATAGCTATGCCGGTGTCATTGAGATGCTGTCCGGTGCGCCCTTTGATGTGAAGTTCATCAGCTTTGAGGATATCAAGAACGACCCGCATCTGCTGGATTCGTTGGATGTCATTATCAATGTCGGCGATGCCGACACCGCACACACCGGCGGCATCTGGTGGGAAGACCCGGAGATCTCCTCCGCTATCCGCAAGTTCGTCTGGAACGGCGGCGGCTTTATCGGCGTGGGTGAGCCTTCCGGTCACCCGTATCAGGGCCACATTCTCCAGCTTGCCAGCGTGCTGGGCGTGGAGGAAGAAAACGGCTTTACCCTGAACTACGACAAATACAACTGGGAGGAGCACCCCGACCACTTTATCTTGCAGGACGCCGACCAACCCGTGGACTTTGGCGAGGGCAAAAAGAACATTTACGCCCTTGAGGGCACCGAGGTGCTGGTGCAGCGGAACAAGGAAGTACAGATGGCCGCCCACGACTTCGGCAAGGGTCGTGCCGTGTACATCAGCGGTGTGCCTTACAGTTTTGCCAACAGCCGCACCCTTTACCGCGCTATCCTGTGGAGTGCCCACAGCGAGGAGGAACTGCATACATGGTTCAGCTCCAATTATAATGTAGAAGTTCACGCCTACGTCAAGAACGGCAAGTATTGTGTGGTGAACAACACGTACGAGCCGCAGGACACCACCGTTTACACCACCGGCGGCAGCAGCTTTGCTCTGCATCTGGATGCCAACGAGATCAAGTGGTATGAGATCTAAGTTTTCACTTTCATAAACGAACACAACGGGCGGCTCTGATAACAGAGCTGCCCGTTGTGTTTGCTGTATCTACCGATAACTCAACCTGCGTCAATCGAACGCTGCAATGGAGATGGCTGGGAACGCAGAAATTCAGTAATGCGAGCGTAATAGACCTACAAAAAAAGAAACTGACGAATTATCGCCTTTACACAGACTTGAAGCTGAATCCGGGCAATGTGAATGCATGGCTCAAACACAACGATTCCAGCAAAATGAGCCTTGACTGTGCACGGCAGATCTACAAGTATGCAAAAAGCTACACATCTATTCGATAAGAAGAAGGAAGTGAGTCTATGACCGCCGTAATCTACGCCCGCTATTCCAGCGATAACCAGCGTGAAGAATCCATTGAAGGCCAGATTCGGGAATGCACGGCTTATGCGGAAAAGAACGGCATCACGGTCATCAAGCACTACATTGACCGTGCATTCTCTGCCAAAACGGACAATCGCCCGGAATTCCAGCAGATGATCAAAGACAGCGGCAAAAAGCTGTTTGATGTTGTTCTCGTCTGGAAATTTGACCGCTTTGCCCGGAATCGTTTTGATAGCGCAAACTATAAGATGATCCTGAAAAAGAACGGTGTCCACCTGATTTCCGTTATGGAACCCATTGCCGAGGGTTCACAGGGCATTTTGGTGGAAACCCTTCTGGAAGGTATGGCGGAATACTATTCGGCAGAGCTGTCCGAAAAGGTGATTCGTGGCCAGACGGAGAATGCTTTGAAGGGAAAGTGCACTGGCGGTACGGGAACCATCGGCTATAAAATCGACGAGGAAAAGTTTTATCATCTTGACCCGCTGACCGCTCCGTTGGTACTGGAAGCCTTTCAGCGGTATGACAACGGCGATAAGATGGTGGAGATCGTAAACTTCCTCAACGACAAGGGTGTCCGCAATATGCTGGGCGGCAAAATGACCCACAGCAGCGTGAACACCATGCTCAAGAACCGCCGGTACATTGGCGAACTGTCTTTCCGGGATATCGTTGTGCCGGATGCAATTCCGGTTATTGTTCCGAAAGACCTGTTTGACCTGGTGCAGAAGCGTCTGGATAAGAACAAGCGTGCCCCTGCCTGTGGCAAGGCAGACGAGGAATATCTGCTGACCACCAAGCTGTTCTGCGGCAAATGCGGTGCGCTGATGTTTGGCGAAAGCGGAACTAGTGCCACCGGACGCACCTACTATTATTATAAATGCGCCAACGTCAAGCGGCGCAAGGGCTGCAACAAAAAGACCGTGCAGAAGGACTGGCTGGAAGATCTAGTCGTCCGGGAGACCATGAAGCTGATTCAGGACGATGCGGTGATCGACAAAATCGTTCAATTGGTCATGGATGTCCAGAATCAGGAAAACACCACGATTCCGCTGCTGGAAAAGCAACTGCGAGAGGTTAACAAAAAGCTGGACAACCTGATGAAGGCTATCGAGGACGGCTTGTACACCCGGACAACGAAAGAGCGTCTGGAAGCGCTGGAAAGCCAGAAAGATGAGCTGACTGTAAAAATCGCAGATGAAAAATTGAAGAAGCCCAGCTTCAATGAGGATTTCATCCGATTCTGGCTGATGAAATTTAGAAAGTTCGATATTTCGCAGAAAAAACAGCGGAAAGCACTGATTGAAATTTTTGTGAATGCCATTTTCCTGTACGATGACCGGATGCTGCTCACGTTCAACTATAAGGATGGAACCCAAACCGTCCGATTTGAGGACGCTTTGACGGCTGATTCGGCGGAGGAAACAAGTTCGGATTATTTGTTTTCTACCTTGATTTCATTTGGCTTATAATGCCCGCAAATCACGAACAAAGCCCCGCCCTGCACCGCACGGGAATGTGTGCGATGCAGGGCGGGGCTTGCTGCTTGTTAAGCTTCCGGTTCCGCCTTGGCGGCGTCGAGGAAGGCTTTGATCTTATCGATCTGGATCTGTGCCACGGCGCGGCCGGTCTCGTAGACGCGGCGGAGCTGATCGGGGTCACGCTCCATGGCGCCGATCTCCAGCGGGATGGGCGGGCGGATGACGTAATCGGCACCGGCCTGTTCCAGCATGGAGATGTAGCTCAGCGTCTCGTTGTAGCGCTCGTGGCGGTCGGCCACGGCCTCCACAAAGGCCGGATAGCGCAGATACCGCGCCCGGATGGCGGGCAGCAGGGGGTTCTTCTTCTTGACGAAGCTCTTGGGCTGGGTCAGGATGATGAGGTTGCGCTTGTAGCCGATGGATTCGAAAAATCGGATGGGGATGGAGTCGGCGACGCCGCCGTCCAGCAGGCCGTAATGGCCGATCTGGACGATCTTGGCGGCCAGCGGCATGGAAGCCGATGCCTCCATCCAGCGGACATCCTCGGCGTCACCCTTGCGGCATTTGTGGTAAATGGGTTCGCCGGTCTTCACGTCCGTGCAGACGACGAAGAAATCCATGGGCGAGGCCGCAAAGGCCGTTTCGTCGAACGGGTCCAGCTTTTCGGGGACATCGTGATAGCAGAACTGTTCGCTGTACAGATTGCCGGTGCGCAGCAGATTCTTGAAGCTGGCATAGCGCCGGTCGTTGCAATACTGGGTGTTGTAGCGGATGGTGCGGCCGATCTGATGCGACTTGTAATTGCAGCCGAACACGGCACCGGCCGACACGCCGATGGCACCGTCTACCGTGATGTCATGTTCCATCAGCACATCCAGAACGCCTGCGGTGAACATGCCCCGCATCGCGCCGCCTTCCAAGACCAATCCTGTTTTCATATGGTGTTGCTCCTTCTTGTCCTTCGTATCCCACAGTGCGGGAGGCTCTCCACAACCTCCGCAGCTCCTCGGCCTCATATTCCGAGGATTACCTTCAGTATACTCGAATTTTTGGAGAAAACAAGAGAGAAATTGCCCAAAAGACCTTGAAATCCGGTAGGGGAATCCGGTATACTAGGTGAAATCGAAATGCTGTATCAAAAGCTTGGAGGAAGAGACTGAAATGAAACTGCTGGAAGATCGGATTCGCAAGGACGGCATCGTGCGCGAGGGCAACGTGCTGAAGGTGGACAGCTTCATCAACCACCAGATGGACATCCCGCTGTTCCGCGAGATGGCAAAAGAGTGGAAGCGCCTGTTTGCAGGCAAGCCCATCAACAAAGTGCTGACCATTGAAGCCAGCGGCATCGGCATTGCAGCAGTGGTCGCCAGCGAGTTCAATGTGCCGGTGGTCTTTGCCAAAAAGTCCATGAGCATCAATCTGGACTACAACAATTACGAGACCAAGATCCAGTCCTTCACCCACAAAAAGATCTATAACGTCATCGTCTCCAAAAAGTTCCTCACCCCGGAAGACCATGTCCTCATCATTGACGATTTCCTGGCCAACGGCTGCGCCCTGATGGGCCTGCTGGAACTGGCCAATGAGGCCGGGGCCACCGTCGAGGGCATCGGCATCGCCGTCGAGAAGGGCTTCCAGCAGGGCGGCGAGCTGATCCGCAGCAAGGGCATCCAGCTGGAGAGCCTCGCCATCGTCGAGTCCATGGATGCGGCCACCGGTGAGATCCGGTTCCGCGAGCAGCCGCAGCAAAATTAACCACGAACCTTTCAGACCGCTTCGGCGGTCTTTTTTTGTTAGGGTGTATCTGAAAAGTCGAAAATATAGTCTATTTCTACAAACGCAGCCGGATTTTGCGTTAAAAAGCCTTGAAATCCACAAAGGATTCCTGCGGCTCTTTGCCTTAAATCCTGCTTGTGTTTGCGAAATATCCGTCATTTTCTTTGTTTTCAGACACACCTTAGGCACCATCGAAGCTGTCGCCGTCGGCGGGGAGGTCGGCGGCGGTGGGCTCGGAGGCAGCTGCATCCGGCACAGCGGCGCGGGGGATGCCCTTATAAACGAGAGTCTGTTCCAGCACCTCGGCGCAGACGGGGGCCGAGAGGCTGCCGCCGGCGGTGGTCCAGCTGTGGGGCTCATCGAGGCAGACGAGGCAGAGGAACTGCGGGTCGTCGATGGGTGCTACGGCCACAAAGCTGGCGATGCGGGCTTTTTCGTCGGCACTGTCCAGTTTCTGGCTGGTGCCGCTCTTGCCGCCCACCCGGTAGCCCGCGATCTGTGCGTTCCGTCCGCCGCCGTAGAGAACGACGGCCTCCATCATCTCCCGCATGACGGCGCTGGTCTCGGCCTTGAGCACCTGCCGGGTGCAGGCGGGGCCGATGTGCTCAATGAGGCTCCCATCCGGCGCGAGGATGTCGGAGACCACGTAGGGCCGCATCAGCTTCCCGCCGTTGACTACGGCGCAGACGGCCGCTGCCATTTCGAGGTAGGAGATCTTGCTGCTCTGCCCGAAGGCACAGGAGGCCAGCTCCACCGGGCCCATCCGGTCGGCGGTGTAGTACAGGCTCTTCTTCGGCTCCGCAGGCAGGTCGATGCCGGTGGGCTCCCGGAGGCCGAAGGCGGCGAAGTAGCTGCAGAAAGCCTCCCGGCCCAGCCGGGCACCGATCTGGATGAAGCTCTGGTTGCAGGAGTTTTCGAGCGCCTGGGTCACGGTCTGGGCCCCGTGGCGCTTGTGGTTGGCACAGTGGAACCGCGTCCCGGCCACCGAGATGGATTCGCCGCAGTAGAAACTGGAATGCCGGGTGATGGCCCCGGCATCCAGCGCGGCGGCGCAGGTGATGAGCTTGAAGACGCTGCCCGGCTCGTAGAGGTCGCTGACGGCCTTGTTCCGCCACTGGGTCTGCTGGGCCAGCTGCAGGGCGGCACGGCGCGCCTCGCCGGAAAGGCTCTCCACCTGATTCCGGGAGGCTTCGTCTGCGATGACACGGGGCTCGTTGGGGTCGTAGGAGGGGGTGGTGGACATGGCCAGCACGGCCCCGGTGTTCACGTCCATCACGATGCCCACGGCCCGCGCGGCCACATGATGCTCCTGCACCGCGTACCCCAGCGCGTTTTCCAGATAGTGCTGGATGTGGGTGTCGATGGTCAGCCGCAGGCCGTCGCCCTCGGTGGGAAAACGCTCGGTCTCGTAGCTCTGTTCCAGCGTGTAGCCCCAGGCGTTGACCGCGGTCAGCACCACGCCGTTCTCACCGGTGAGCAGGCCGTCGTACTGCAGCTCCAGCCCGGAAACCCCGGCGTTGTCCACATTGGTGAACCCCAGCACCGACGCGAGGAACTGCCCCTGCGGATACCACCGTTTGGAGTCCTGATTGATACGGATGCCGGTGATGCCGTTGGCCTCACAGAACGCCCGCACCCGGTCGGCGGTGGTGCGGTCCACCCGGTAGCGGAGCAGGCAGTCGTTGGAGCGGCGGTCGCGGAACGATTCCAGCAAGTTGGCCGCGTCGAGGTCCAGGATGTCTGCAAGGCCCTCGGCGGCGAGGGAGAGCTTGTCGTCTGGCATCTCGCGGGGCGAGGCGCGGAGGGTCCAGCAGCTGCTGTTCGCCGCCAGCAGAACGCCGTCGGCACTGTGAATTTTGCCCCGGTCCGCGGGCACGACGGTGTCCCGCAATTGCTGGCCGAGGGCACGGTCGGTGTACCAGCGGCTGGTGCGCAGCTGCAAATAAAACAGCCGCGCCGCCAGCCCCAGGCAGACGGCGCAGAATACCACGGCCACCATCCGCGCCCGGCGGCGGAAGGCCTGCTCCGGGAGGGTGCGGAGAGGCATGACATCATCTCCCTTCGCCGCTATTTTATGTACCGGCGGCTCCAAAAAGACTAACGCCCCGGCCTCCGGCGTACAATAAGAGGACAGGGAGGTGAACGGATGAAAGAAACTGCTGCGGCCCGGCCCGGCGGGCGGCACCGGGTCGGGCTGCGGGCGTTGCCTGCGCCGGACCTGCCGTTTCTGGTGCTGGTGCTCACGCTGGTGGGCTTTGGGCTGGTGATGCTGGGCAGCGCATCGGGGGCCGTGGCGCTCTACCGGCGGGGCGACGCTTTTGCCTATCTCCGCCCGCAGCTGCTCTATGCGGCACTGGGCATCGCCGGGATGGGCCTTGCCAGCCGGGTGGATTACCACATCTTCCACAAACTGGCGTGGCCGCTTCTGGGCGTTTCGCTGCTCTTGTTGACGGCGGTGCTGTTCATGCCGGAGTACAATGGCTGCAAGCGGTGGCTGGTGCTGCCGGGGCTGGGCACCCTGCAGCCCAGCGAGATCGCAAAATTTGCGGTGGTGCTGGTGTTTGCCCACATCATCTCGCTCAACCACGACCGGATGCAGAGCTTTGCCGTGGGGGTGCTGCCTTTTGCGCTGGTGCTGGGCGTGGTGGCGGCGCTGATGCTGCTGGAGCCGCATCTTTCGGGTACGTTGCTCATTCTGGGCATCGGTGCCGTGCTGATGTTCGTTGGCGGCACCGGGCTGCGGTGGTTCGTGCTGGCGGGCGTGGGCGGTGCCGGGGCCATCGCAGCGGCGGTGGTCATCATGCCGGATCTGGTGCCCTATGCGGCGGACCGCCTCCGCTCCTGGCAGGACCCCTTTGCAGACCCGCTGGGCGACGGGCACCAGACCATCCAGAGCCTGTATGCCATCGGGTCGGGCGGGGCAGCCGGGCTGGGGCTGGGCAACAGTCGCCAGAAGCACCTTTTCGTGCCCGAACCACAGAACGACTTCATCTTTTCCATCGTCTGCGAGGAGCTGGGCTTCATCGGGGCCTGTGCAGTGGTGGGGCTGTTCGTGCTGCTGCTGTGGCGGGGCATCACCATCGCAGCCAGAGCGCCTGACCGATTCGGGGCGCTGCTGGTGGTGGGATTCGTGGTGCAGGTGGCGCTGCAGGCCGTGCTGAACGTGGCCGTCGTCACCAACACCATCCCGAACACCGGCATCAGCCTGCCCTTCTTTTCCTCCGGCGGCACCAGCCTGATGATGCTTCTGGGCGAAATGGGCATTGTTCTGTCCGTTTCGAGGGGCGAGACGTAAAAAGAGTGCAGGACCCGCCTGTTTCCGGAAACCACGCTGTGCTTCCGGCCTGCCAAAGGCTCCCCCTTTGGGGGCGCTGGTACGCGAAGCGGGACGGAGAAGGACAAACAAAACGACAAATTCCAATGCACATGCAGCCCTCATTTCGCATACCGTGGGGTATCTTTTGCGAAATGGGGGCTGCATTTATGGAAAACCGGATCGTGGTGATGGGCGGCCGCCCGCTGAACGGTGCAGTGCGCATCCCGGCGGCGAAAAACAGCGTGCTGCCGCTGCTTGCGGCGTCGATGCTCTGCGGCGATGTGCGCCTGCGGGCCGTGCCGCGCCTTTCGGATGTGGCGGCGAGCCTGGCGCTTTTGCGGGGCGCAGGCTGTGCGGCCCGGTGGGAAGGGGAGGATATCCTTGTCTCCGGTACCCCGCAGAACAGCAGCCTTCCGGGGCAAACTGCCGAACAAATGCGGGCGTCCATCCTCTTCTGTGCGCCGCTGCTGGCAAAGCTGGGCCGTGCCGAGACGAGCCTGCCCGGCGGGTGCAACATCGGGGCGCGGCCCATCGACCTGCATCTGGCGGGGCTGCGCCAGATGGGGGCGGTGGAGTGGGAGGCAGGCCCCGGCCGGCTGGTGCTGACGGCTCCGTCCGGCCTGCACGGGGCAGAGATCACCCTGCGCTTCCCCAGCGTGGGGGCCACGGAGACGCTCGTGCTGGCAGCGGCCTGCGCCAGAGGCACCACCGTGCTGCGGGGTGCGGCGCGGGAGCCGGAGATCGCAGACCTGGCCACGTTTCTGAACCGCTGCGGTGCACGCATCCAGGGGGTGGGAAGTTCCACCCTTTGCATCGAGGGGCGGCGGAACCTTTCCGGCTGCGTTTTTTCGCCGCTGCCGGACCGCATTTTTGCCTCCACGCTGGCCTGCGCGGTGGCGGCAGCGGGCGGGCGCGCCGAACTGAGCGGCTGCCCGGCTTCACTCTATGCGCCGGTGCTGGAAATTCTGGAACAAATGGGGTGCCGGGTGGAGAAGGGCGGCGACAGCGTCCGGCTCTCCCGCTTCGGGCGGCTGTATGGGGCCGGGCGGGTGTTCACGGGCGTTTACCCGGCCCTTGCCACGGATGCGGCCCCGCTGCTGGCGGCGGCTATGCTCTGCGCCGAGGGGGAGAGCAGCATCGAAGACGTCATCTTTGAGCGGCGGTTCGGCTGCGCGGCCGGTTTTGAACGTCTTGGCGCGAAGGTTCAGGTCAATGGACGAACGCTGTGTATCCGGCCGGGCGGGGTGCTGCGGGGCACGGAGCTGGCTGCGCCGGACCTGCGGGGCGGGGCTGCGCTGGTGGTGGCGGCACTGGCCGCGTCCGGGACCAGCGTGATCGGCCACCCGGAACATATCGACCGGGGGTATGCTGCTTTTACGGAGATTTTGTCATCTTTGGGGGCACAAATTCGACGCGAAGAGCGCTCCCGAAACCCATCTGCGAAAAAAACCTCTTCAAAAAAGCAAAATCATCTTGCAATCGGAACAAAAAGATGGTACGATACAGTTATATAAATGTAGGTTTGATATAATTCTGTGCGAAATGCTCAGGTCTACGATAACATCCGCAATGGAGGACAAAAGTTATGGCACTCATGCTCGACGAAGAAATGGACGAAAACGTTACGACGATCAAGGTCATCGGCGTAGGCGGCGGCGGCGGCAACGCAGTCAACCGCATGGTGAGCGACGGCCTGCAGGGCGTCGAATTCATCGCAATGAACACCGACCAGCAGGCGCTGGCCAAGAACCATGCTGCCACCAAGGTGC
>OIBG01000280.1_pt1 | contig 11293 bp, 9 predicted proteins | sample 1581011 | NCBI WGS metagenome assembly OIBG01 (sample SAMEA3882533, study PRJEB24775) | human gut metagenome | biome: human-associated habitat; feature: intestine environment; material: feces | place: Netherlands | collected 2009/2010 | reverse complement strand
ATTACGTCCATGAATCGTGGAAATGCTCCTTTTGCCATGGATTATTATCTGAATGCCAGAATGTATTGTGAAAAATATAAATTATATGATATTGGTATTATTATCAATATTAATATCGGTATGCTTTACAATAATTTTGGGGAATACCGGCAGGCAGAAAAATATTTAGAGCAGGCATATGATTTATTGCAGAAGAATAAGGAAATACCGGAATATTACAGTTATCTTCTGAATATCTATATAGGACTGGGAAACAGCTGCTTTTATCAGGAAGAGTATATGCAGGCACAGGAATATGCACTGCGGGCAAAAGAGGTGTGCAGTGGACATCTGGAAGAGTTAGAGCAGATTGCCTTTGCCTGCTTTGAAGCAAGACTCTGTAATGCCATGGGAAAGAAAGAAGAATGTGACCGGAATATAGCAATTGTGCAGAAGGTATCAGATACCAGAATGCCGATTCTTGATATTTTTGATGATCTTTATGCTTATTGTGAGATGCTGTTAGATACTAGAAAGGAAGAGGAATTCTGGAAATTAGTAGAACTTTTAGAGAAGATGGCAAGGGAAGCTAAGATTATTTATATGCAGAAGCGGATTCTGACTTTAAAAATCCGTTATTATAAGCGGCAGGAAAAAAATCGTGAATATCTGCAGGCATGCGGTTTGTTTTTTGAATTGTCCGAGATACTGGAAAAAGAAAATAAATATATCATGACCTGCATCTTAGATATGCGTTATACATTGGAAGAGACGAACCACAGCAGGATTCTCTTAGAGCAGTCCCAGACCGATGCACTGACCGGAATCCCGAACCGCTATCGGTTAGAACAGCATGCGCAGAAGGTATTCGAACATGCCATAGCAGAGAAAATTCCAGTGGCAGTGGAAATACTGGATATCGATTATTTTAAACAATATAATGATAACTATGGGCATCAGAAGGGTGATTTATGTATCTGCCGTGTAGCAAAGGAAATTCAGAAGTTAGCGGAAAAGGATGATATTTTCTGTGCACGGTATGGAGGGGATGAATTCATTTTAATTTATGAGGGATATTCCAGAGAAGCCGTAGTCATTCTTACAGAAAAATTAAAGCGAAGCATCCGTGACCTTAATATGGAGCACGCTTTTTCAGAGGCACAGCGCTATGTATCCATTTCCCAGGGAATCTGTTATGATATACCGGATGCGGACAGAACGATGAAGAACTTTTTGCAGAAAGCCGATGATTTACTCTATCAGGTCAAAGAAGAAAACCGGGGAGGAATCTGTATTGGAAGCTGTCGGTAAATGGAACATACATAAGAAAACTGCATAAGATAAAATGTAACGGCCAAAAATCCGCAATCGATACTTTTTTACCAGTTTATGGAATATGAGTAAGATACTTTTTTGGTCGATTGCTTTATATAGAGATAAGACTGGGCGGTGCCCGGTCTACATAGGAAGGATTACATGAAAGAGAAACATAATTACACTTATATGGTGCTCTGCCGGGATGGGAGCCTCTATACCGGCTGGACGACTGATATCGACAAGCGGATTGAAGCACATAACAGTGGAAAAGGAGCAAAGTATACCAGAAACCGGGGACCGGTGGAGCTGCGGTATTTAGAGGAATCCGGGACGAAGGAGGAGGCCATGCAGAAGGAAGCAGCCTATAAAAAGCTGACAAGAAAGCAGAAGGATGCGCTGATTTTGTCGAAGAAAAATCTGTTGCAGTAAATTGACAAGCAAAAAACAGTCTGTTATGATTAGCCGCGGTGGCTTTTTATAAAGTGACTGGAGAACAGGTTACTGACAGATGGGAAAAAGTTCCCGCAACAGGAAGGAAAAGAATGAATACAATCAGATTTGATGAATTAGATTTAAATCCGCAGATTTTAAGAGGAATTGCGGACATGGGATTTGAAGAGGCAACACCGATTCAGAGTCAGGCAATCCCGGTGGTTTTATCAGGTGTGGACGTTATCGGACAGGCTCAGACCGGAACCGGCAAGACAGCAGCTTTTGGAATTCCGATTTTACAGAAAGTAGACCCGTCTTTACGGAAAACGCAGGTTTTGATTTTATCTCCCACCAGAGAGCTTGCCATTCAGGTGGCAGACGAAATCCGTAAGCTGGCAAAATATATGCACGGTGTAAAAGTGCTGCCAGTGTATGGTGGACAGGACATTTCCCGCCAGATTAAAGCCCTAAAGGGTGGCGTACAGATTATTATCGGAACACCGGGACGATTGCTGGACCATCTTCGCAGAAAAACCATCCGCCCGGATTTTGTCCATACCATCGTCTTAGATGAAGCGGATGAAATGTTAAATATGGGATTCCGTGAGGACATAGAAACTGTATTAGAATATATTCCGGGAGAGCATCAGACCGTACTGTTTTCTGCAACCATGCCAAAGCCGATTATTGACATTACAAGAAAATACCAGCATGATGCAGTCAATATCAAGGTTGTAAAAAAGGAACTCACCGTAGCCAACATTGACCAGTACTACTATGATGTAAAGCGCAAGGATAAAGTGGATGTCCTTACGAGACTGTTGGATTATTATAATCCGAAGCTTTCATTGGTATTCTGTAATACCAAGAAAATGGTAGATGAGCTGGCAACGGAATTATCCGGCAGAGGCTATAGTGCAGAGGGACTTCATGGAGATATGAAACAGTCCCAGAGAGACCGGGTCATGAATAATTTCCGGAAAGGAAAGACGGATATTCTTATTGCAACGGATGTGGCAGCAAGAGGAATTGACGTAGATGATGTAGAAGCGGTATTTAATTATGACCTGCCGCAGGATGATGAATATTATGTACACCGTATCGGTCGTACCGGACGCGCAGGACGCGAAGGAAGAGCATTTTCTTTCGTATCAGGAAAAGAAGTTTACAAACTTAAAGAGATCCAGAGATACTGCAAGACGAAGATCTATGCACAGAAAGTTCCGTCACTGAATGACGTTGCGAATACTAAGATGGAAAATATTCTGGATGATGTGGAGCGTGTGATCGAGCAGGAAGATCTGGATATGATGATCAATGCTATCGAAGAACGTGTCAATAATTCTGAATTTACAGCGATGGATATGGCAGCAGCATTTTTGAAGATCTGCTGTGGAATGACAGAGGATAATAAAAATACAGAGGAAAGTGACTGGGAATTTGGAGATACCGGTGCAGGTGAGGACGGAATGGTCCGTCTGTTCATCAATATTGGTAAGAAGCAGAGAGTACGTCCGGGAGATATTCTTGGTGCGATCGCCGGGGAAAGCGGAATGGATGGAAAGCTGATCGGAACGATTGATATGTATGATAAGTATACATTTGTTGAGGTGCCGGCTGAGTATGGCAAGGAAGTGCTTAATGCCATGAAGAATGCAAAGATAAAGGGCCGCTCTGTGAACATGGAGCCTGCAAATTCACGATAGCAAAGTCAGGCTTTTCTGATAACGCATCAGCATTTCTTGTTCTCAGTGGTTCTGAATAGTTACGATGGTTGTATAAAAAATACCGGGACACAAAATGTGTTGCCCGGTATTTTTGATTACTTGTCGTCATCGATTCCCCAATGCTCTTTCATGTAATCCTTTCCCATTCCTCCGCCGATATCATTCTGATTTCTGCGAAGATAATTTACAAATATTCCACCAACAACTGCAAAAATGATAAGTGCTGCAAGTACTACCATATGGTCTCCCTTCTGAAACATCTGTCAGTTTCAAAAAAAGCTGTAATTATTCGTTCGAAAATAAACGAAAAACAATTGGTTGCCATCATTATAGCAGAATTGTCAGATAAGTCAATACATAAATCAGCTATTGTCTACACTAAAGCGCAGCCGGATTACTGGTTACACTGTTAGTTGTGAACAGTAATTGACCGGCACGAAATTACGCGTCAGCCAGCATCAGCACATGCTTCACAATTGATTTGATTATATTGACCGCAGTCTCCATGCCTTCCACTGATATGTGCTCAAATGGGCCGTGGAAGCCGTAGCCGCCGGTACCGAGGTTTGGACAAGGAAGTCCCATGAAGGATAAACGTGCGCCGTCTGTACCGCCGCGAACCGGGCGTGATAGCGGCTCTAGACCGTTTTCCTCTATAGCAGCCTTAGCCAGGTCGATAATGTACATGTTGTCCATTATGATTGAAAGCATATTCTCGTAGGAGTGGGTGATAGTCAAAGAAACAGTGCCCTCACCATATTTTTTGTTCATCTCTATCTCAAGAGAGCGAAGAGTATCAAGTCTTTTAGCAAAAAGAGCCTTGTCGTGGTCGCGCACAATATATGACAGATGGGCTGATGCTACATCACCGCTCATATCACACAGATGGTAAAAGCCCTCTCTGCCCTCAGTTGTGGCAGGAGTCTCGTTTGCAGGCAGAGCTGCGGCAATCTCGCAGCCAACCAAAGCAGCATTGACCATAATGTCCTTTGCCTCGCCCGGATGCACGTTGACGCCCTTTATGGTAAATTCAGCGCTTGCGGCATTAAAGTTTTCATAGGCCACCTCGCCCTCGTAATCACCATCCACGGTGTAGGCAAAATCTGCCTCGAAATAGTCCAGATCAAACAAATCCGCACCTTTTCCGACCTCCTCATCAGGGGTAAATCCAACCCAGATATCGCCGTGAGGAGTGCCCTCTGCGATAATCTGCTCTAAGGCGGTCATAATCTCAGCCACACCGGCCTTGTCATCGGCACCAAGCAGGGTAGTGCCATCTGTGGTAATGAGAGTGCGTCCGGAGAGGGCTTTAAGCTCAGGAAAATCGCTTACTCTCAGGTATTCGCCACTGCCTCTAAGCAGCACATCGCTTCCGTCATAGTGACGCAGCAGCTGTGGCTTGACATTTTCCCCGGAAAAATCAGGTGCAGTATCCATATGTGCAATAAATCCGACCGCTTTTTTGTGCTCCATGCCGGCAGTGGCAGGCAGCAGACCATACACGTAACAATGGTCAGTGAGCACAACCTTGGATAAGCCAAGCTCCTTAAGCTCTGACTCAAGCTCTCTTGCGAGTGCAAATTCCCTGTCACTGCTTGGTATTTTATCACTTGCTTCATCAGATGTGGTGTGATAGCCCACATATTTTAATAATCTTTCTTCTACTTTCATTATCAGTAATTCCTTTCTGAGAGACTTTGGATGGGAAATCTGGAATAAAAAGTCTCTGTATATAGAAAATAATATAGCTTAAAACGGTGTAAAATCAACTGTTTTACAAAAAATCTAAAAAAAATTTAAAAAAATTAAAAAAAAGTGTTGCATTTCTATAAACTATACTATATAATAGATTTCGCGTTAAGGAAAACGCAAACAAATTAATAAATGCGCTTCTAGCTCATTTGGTAGAGCACCTGACTCTTAATCAGGGTGTGCAGGGTTCGAGCCCCTGGAGGCGCACTCAAAGGTACCGGTTTTATGGACGTATGAGCCATAGGGTTGGTGCTTTTTTGTTATATCATGAAGCTTTGCTTCATGATCAACATTCGTCGTTCGCCGAATGCATAAATGCATTCTTCTCACTTGCACTCATTATATCATATGCTTACGCATATGATAGGCCTGCGGCTGATACTTATGCGCATTCGCGCGTGATATAATTCGCTACGCTCATTATATCATGATTAAAGGATCAAAAGGTATCATGTTATTATTTGGATAGGCTGGCAGCTTAGGCACATAAAAATGAAATTAATATTGAAATTTTGAAATAATGAGTTTATACTGTTGAATAGGAAAAAAGTAACATTTGGAAAGATGCTTTGGTCGGAGTAAAATATGATGAACGCGGTAGACAAATATTCAACAGACATTATAGCGGATAACGAAATGATAATTGCAGTAGATGACGTGGTAAAGAAGGACTATGACAGTGCGGTTGTACGTATAAAGAAAGCGATTGCGCGCTTGAGAGATCTTAAGGCTATGGTTTACAGTAATATCGGTTCAAGCTATAGCAAGATGGGAAGAGATAAGGAAGCGCAGAGATATTTCAACGATGCCAGAGACGAATATGACAGTTCCTCAGAAAAATCTGAAGAATGTCATAAAAGCTGGGTCATGTTTGACTATATAAATCATGCGATTAACGACAGATATGTCGCATTATCTTGAAGCAATCAGTTTGCAGATAGGGTTTCCGACAGCAGAGAATTTCTCCTCGTACTCGGTCATGATGTTGCCCTCATTCATTGCGGCATCATGATGCAGGTCGCGTGTACTGGCGTCGAGGTGCCATTTATCAGAGCTTTCAATCTCTTCCAGAGAGAAGGTGAAGAGGTCCTGGTTGTCAGTCTTGAACTCTATGCGTCCGTCAGGTGCGAGAAACAAATCATATCTGGCAAGAAATTCGCTTGAGGTGAGACGTCTTCTTGCGTGCCTGTCCTTCGGCCATGGATCGGAAAAGTTCAGGTAAATGCGGTCAACCTCATTGCGGTCAAAAATATCCGGAAGAGTTGCGGCATCAATGCACAAAAAGTGCACATTTGGCAGCTCGTCCTCCTGCATTTTTTGTACGGCACGAAGAAGCACACTGGTATATCGTTCGATACCTATATAGTTGATCTCGGGATGAAGCCGTGCCAGATCCATCAGAAATCTGCCCTTTCCCATACCAACCTCTATATGAATCGGATTATTGTTTCCTAAAAAATCATGCCATTTTCCTTTTAATTCAACAGGCTCCTTTATGCAATAAGGGCTGTTGTCGATGACTTCACCGGCGCCCGGGATATTTCTAAGTCTCATGTAAATCTCCTTATAAAAACGTAAAATTTCATATAGATAATACCCTACAATTGTGTGGGTGTCAAAATAAAATGGCAAAATACGATGCACATGCCCTTGATAACATGTTTTTCATACATTATAATTAGAAATAGTACATTTTTGGTTATAGTACTGAACAGCTACCCAATTTTAGAATTAATAGGAACAGATATGAAGCATAAAATTATAAATTTAAAAAAATCAGGAATACTAATAATGGCAGTGCTTGCTATGGTCACGACGCTTTGTGCGAGACCGCATATGGCATTTGCGGATGGTGATGACACGTACTGGCCGGAGGGACCGCAGATAAATGCACCGTGCGCCGTGGTGATGGAGGTCAATACAGGTACGGTGCTCTATGAGAAAAATTCACACGAAAAGCATTATCCTGCAAGTATTACAAAGATTCTCACCACATATCTGGCTATACTCAACTGCAAGATGGATGAGAAGGTTACATTCTCAAAAGAGGCGGTGAAGGAGAGCAGTGATGGTTCGTCGAGCATCAAGAGGGATGTGGGCGAGGAGATGACCATGGAGCAGACACTATATGGAGTTATGCTTGAGTCGGCAAACGAGTGCGCATATGCTGCAGCAGAGCATACAGGCAAAAAGCTTGGGGGAGATTACAGCACATTTATTGATCTGATGAACAAGGAAGCCAAAGAATTAGGCTGTACAGATACACATTTCAACAATGCAAATGGTCTGCCCGATGAAAATCACTGGACAAGCGCATACGATATGGGGCTTATCTCGTGTGCGGCATACAGGAATGACGAGTTTCGAAAGATTACAGGCACAAAGACCTATATCATACCACCTACAAACAAGCATACCGAGGATACCCCGCTGTACAATCATCATGCGATGCTGCATCCATTTAAGTCGTATTCACAGTTTGTAAATCAGGATTGTACCGGCGGTAAGACCGGCTACACTTCAGTGGCTAACAGCACGCTTGTCACTTATGCGGAGAAGGATGGCTTGACGCTGTGCGTGGTTATTATGAATGCACAGTCGCCTGACCAGTATGCAGACACAAACACGCTGCTCAATTACTATTTCAGTAACTTCAAGGCACTAAGCATAGCTGAAAATGAAAACAGCGCAGCTACTGACAATACGCCGGATCTGGGCGTGATGAATGAGCACGGCATGTATGCAAAGGTGTCGGAAAACTATGTTGTTTTGCCAAACAACGCGGATTTTTCAAGCGTTAAAAGGGAAGCTGCTGACATGAAGTCCGACAACAAGGATGCTCTTGCTACGGTCAGATACAAGTATTGTGATCATGTGGTAGGCTGTGTGGATCTGCTGAAATCAGGAGCAAAGGTCGATCTGTCGTACTTTGATGAGAACAGCAGACAGAATTTGGAAAGTGATATAATAAGGATAAAGCCGGTATATTTTCTCTGGGTGCTCTTACTTATCGCAGTGATTATTCTGAGTATTTTCATGTTTAGAAGAATATCAGACAATATATATGTGTTGAAACACAAATGGAGCATTAAGAAGGAGCAGCGCGAGCGCTTCAGAGAGCACAAGCTTGAAAGAAAACGGCGCAGAAGGAGAGACAATCTGAAGTTCAGCGGCAGACATAAATATTAATACATTTTTTATTATGACATTATAGATGGAGGCAGAAATGAGTGATGAAAGATGCGCCCTCGTGCTTGAGGGTGGAGCCATGAGAGGTATGTATACAGCCGGAGTACTCGACTGTTTTATGGACCATGATATTAGCTTTGATGCTGTTATCGGTGTTTCGGCGGGAGCACTTTTTGGAGTGAACCTGCTGTCAAAGCAGCGCGGCAGGGTTATACGATACAATAAGAGGTTTAACAGTGACAAAAATTATATGGGTATCAGGCCGCTTCTTAGGGAGAAAAACATAGTGAGCACGAAATATGCCTATGATACAGTACCAAGAGAGCTTGACCCGTTTGATGATGAGGAATATAAGAAGTCGGATATCCCATTTTATGCGGTTGTGACGAATATCAGGACAGGTAAGCCTGAATATGTGCAGATAAAGAGTGTCTTTGACCAGATGGATGTTCTCAGGGCATCGGGCTCCATGCCTGTAGTGTCAAAGCCTGTGAAGCTGGGGAATGAGTGGTATCTGGATGGTGCGGTGACGGACAGTATCCCATATGAGCATATGCTTGATATGGGATATGACAGAGTGGTTGTCGTGCTGACAAAGCCAGCAGACTATATAAAAAAACCTATGCCAAGGGTTTTTACATCGGTATACAAAAAGCGTTTTCCGAGGTTTTATGAGGCATTTTCAAACAGGCATATCATGTACAATTATCAGCTTGAGCATCTTAAGGAGCTTGAAAAGCAGGGAATTGCCGAGGTGTTAAGGCCGTCGGAGCACATTAAAATAAGCAAGGTAGAAAAGGATCCTAATAAGCTTGAGAGCCTGTATCAGCTTGGATTACGTGATGCTGAGAGGCTTTTAGCCGATAAGCAAGGGACTTAAATGGAAAAAGAACTGATAAATAATTCACAATCAAATATTTATCCATTTCACATGCCGGGGCATAAGCGCCGTGGCAGTGATATAGGTGCAGGGCTGGACCCGTATGCTATTGATATCACAGAGATAGACAATTTTGACAATCTGCACCACGCTGAGGGCATTATAAAGGAGGCGCAGGCTGAGGCAGCGGCACTTTACGGTGCAAAGCGTGCATATTTTCTCATAAACGGAAGCACCTGCGGTATACTGGCAGCAATATCTGCGGCCACCAAAAGGGGAGACAAGGTGCTTGTAGCAAGGAACTGTCACAAGGCAGTGTATCATGCGCTTTACTTAAGGCAGCTTCACCCGGTGTTTACATACCCTGAAATTACACGGACAGGGCTACAGGGACAGATAACCGAGGCGCAGATAAGGGCGGCATTTGATGAAAATCCCGACATAAAAGCGGTCGTGATAACCTCGCCTACATACGATGGCGTGGTTTCCGATGTGGCGGCAATCGCCTCTGCGGCACATGAACATGGAGCTTTGCTTATAGTCGACGAGGCACATGGCGCGCACTTTGGCTTTGGAGGCGGCTTCCCTCAAAATGCCATAGCACTCGGGGCCGATGCGGTCATAGTGAGCCTGCACAAGACGCTTCCGGCATTTACACAGACAGCGCTTCTGCTGCTTGGTGGGATGCGTGAAGGAGCAGTGGAGAAGTTTCTCGGCATTTATGAGACAAGCTCACCGTCATATGTGCTTATGACAGGCATAGAGCGCTGCATACACTATGTGCGCGATAATAAAGAGACAGCATTTGCACAGCTTAGGAGCAAACTTGACAGATTTTATCAGAAGGTCAGCGGACTTTCGCATCTGAACGTGGTCAGAAAAAGTGATTTTTCTGCTGATGAGGCATATGATTTTGACGAGTCAAAGATTATTATATTTACGAAAGAGGCTATGAATGGACATACGCTGCTTGAGCTTCTGCTCAAGAAATATGAGCTGCAGCTTGAGATGGCGGCGGGCAATTATGTACTGGCGCTGGCATCTGTCATGGATACGGATGAGGGCTTTGACAGGCTTGCGGATGCTTTGATTGAAATAGACAGCCAGCTCGAAAAATATAAGTCTGATTTTGAAGAGTTTTATGATATATTAAAGCAGGAGGGCGTAGTACATAAATTTTACCTGCCGGTCAAAATGGACACAGATATATATCAAAAGCTGCCTGCCGCAATGGAAATGTATGATGCATATGATGCAGACCATCAGGCGGTCTATGCCTTTAAGGCAAGCGGGAAGGTGAGCGGTGCCTTTATAAATATATATCCGCCGGGGATACCGCTTGTGGTGCCGGGAGAGATAATGAACGACAAGCTCATAGATGATGTAATAAAGGCTGTAAATTCAGGTCTTGAAGTGGATGGCCTGTACTTTGATACGGATGCTCATATGTGGAAGTTTGTTGCTGTGCTGTAAGCAACAGTTTGACATAGCAAACAATCGTATTTATACTAATTACAATATTAAGAGGTTTACAGATGGGTAAGATTTTTTGCGTGATGGGAAAAAGTGCATCAGGCAAGGACACTATATACAACAAAATACTGCAGGATGATTCACTCATGCTTAGCAGGATTATCCCGTATACCACGCGCCCGATAAGGGACGGAGAGACACAGGATAAGGATTATCATTTCTGCAATGAAGAGGATGTAAAAAGGCTCAGTGAACAGGGGCGCATCATAGAGCTTCGCGAGTACAATACAGTGTACGGCGTGTGGAAGTATTTCACGGTAAACGATGATGATATAGACCTTCGCTGCAAAAGCTATCTGACAGTCGGAACACTGGAGTCTTACACAAAGATACGCGATTATTTTGGCAGTGACAAGGTGCTGCCAATCTATGTGGAGGTGGAGGACGGCGACCGTCTGATACGCGCCATTCACCGGGAAAAGGGGCAGCAGGTGCCTAAATATGAGGAGATGTGCCGCCGTTTTCTGGCAGACGCATCAGATTT
>OIBG01000279.1_pt1 | contig 11333 bp, 10 predicted proteins | sample 1581011 | NCBI WGS metagenome assembly OIBG01 (sample SAMEA3882533, study PRJEB24775) | human gut metagenome | biome: human-associated habitat; feature: intestine environment; material: feces | place: Netherlands | collected 2009/2010 | reverse complement strand
TAGGTGTTGCCCAGCTTGGCTTTGGTCTGGCCCTCAAACTGCGCTTCCTGCAGCTTGACGGAAACAACGGCGATCATGCCTTCGCGCACATCGCTGCCCTGCCAGTTTTCATCCTTTTCCTTCAGGTAGCCCTTGGCACGGCCAAATTCGTTAAACACGCGGGTCAGCGCGGTTTTCAGGCCTTCCTCGTGGGTGCCGCCCTCCGGGGTGTGCACGTTGTTGGCAAAAGAAAGGATCAGCTCGTTGTAGCTGTCGCAGTACTGCAACGCAACTTCGGCCACAGCGCCGTTGGCTTCGCCTTTCATATAGATGACCTGCGGGTGCAGCGGGGTCAGGTCGCGCTTTTCATGCAGATACTGCACAAAGCTGCGCACGCCGCCCTCATAGCACATGGATTCCTGCGGCGGTACACCGTCGTTTTTCTCAATGCTTTCGGGGCGCTCATCCGTCAGGGTAATGCGCACACCGGCGTTCAGGAAGCTTTCTTCCCGCAGGCGCTTGAGCAGGATCTCATAATCGTATTCGGTGGTTTCGGTGAACATTTCCGGGTCTGGCTTAAAAGTAACGGTGGTACCCGTAGATGCCGCCACACCGATCTTTTTCAGGTCTCCATCCGGTTTTCCGCGCTTGAAACTCTGCTCGTACTCGGCGCCGTCACGGCGCACATGCACAACCAGCCATTCGCTCAGCGCGTTTACAACGCTGGCGCCGACGCCGTGCAGACCGCCAGCCACTTTGTAGCCGGAATCCTCGCCGCCAAACTTGCCGCCGGCATGCAACACGGTATACACAACCGTGACAGCCGGGATGCCCAGTTTGGGCTGGATATCCACCGGGATACCGCGGCCGTTATCACTGACTTCAATGATATTGCCCGGCTTGATGGTCACTTCAATATGGGTGCAATACCCGGCCAGAGCTTCATCGATGGAGTTATCCACGATTTCATAAACCAGATGATGCAGACCGGAAGGGCCTGTGGAACCGATATACATGCCGGGGCGCTTGCGCACAGCTTCCAGCCCTTCCAGGACCTGGATCTGCGCGCCGCCGTACTCATGGTCGGTCGCCGTTTCGCGGTTGGTTTCGGTGATGATTTCTTCTGACATGAACTTTCCTCCCATTTCTTACGAGGTGCGGGGATTTCGGCAGCTTTTTTTCAAAAACTTAAACCGGCATTTCTGCCGTTATCAGGGTAAAACCTGCCCTTTGGTATATCTGGGGTGCATTTTTGTATCTGTAAAAATTATAGACGCTTTTTTGTCCGCCTAACGTTTTTCTGCAGTTTTACTGCCCCATATCAAACTTTGCCGCGCGGTTGCGGATGGCGGCGGTGGATATCTGGGTAATATAAACCGTATCATCGGGGAAATCTGTCAGGACAAAGCTTTTTGGCATACTGCCGCTCACATCCACAACAGCCCCTTCCTGCTGGGCATGCCGCAGGAATTCATCGGTAATCTTTGCCTTCTGGCCCGCATCAGTTGCGGTATCCAGGTCAAACACCCCGATGACGTCCCGCGTATTTACGATAAAATCCTGACCTAAGTGAAGATACATGATAATTAGTAATGAGAAATTAGGAATTGGAGGCAGAACAAACTGCCGGGTTTGTCTTTTGGGGATCACGGTTCAGGAATGGGATGGCACTCTACGCCGCCCTTTGGTCGTCTCAAAATTTAGAAATTTTATTTCCGTATCGCGTCAATTTTTGCAATGTTTTCATTTTGAACTTTGCATTCATCAGCGCTTATTTTAAGACTGCGTTTTACTTTTAGCTTTCTATTATTATAAAGATGATTAAAAGTTTTTTCCGGTTCCCTTTTTTTCAAAAAAGGGAACAAAATCCCCCGTAAAGCAAAACCTCAACCCTCCCGCACGGTTCCGTGGTCCACAAAGACCAGCTTGCCGTTGGTTCGGGCAAAGGCGGCGGAATCGCAGGTGGTCACAAATGTCTGCTTGTCCTCAATGCGGGTCAATAGATACGTCTGGCGTGCGTCATCCAATTCACTGAGCACATCATCCAGCAGCATCACCGGATGTTCGCCCAGCACCTCGCCCGCCACGCTGGCTTCCGCCAGCTTCATGCTCAGCACCGCACTGCGCTGCTGGCCCTGGCTGCCATAAATTTTTCCCGGCTGGCCGTCAATTAAAATTTCCAGGTCCTCGCGGTGGGGCCCCGTCAGGCAAAAGCCTGCCCGCAGCTCGGTGTTTTTCACCTCGCGCAGCTTGGCCGCCAGCGCTTCCGGGCTGCCCGGATCGCAGCAGGGGCAGTATTGGATCTCCAACTTTTCTGCCCCGCTGGAAATATCACGGTAGTTCGCCGCTGCCGCCGGGGCCAGCTGGTCCAGATACCCCGCACGCCGCCGCATGACTTCGCAGCCATAGGTCACAAGCGCTTCGTTGTAGGTTTCCAGCAGAACATCCCCGCCGGGGGTGATGTCATACGCTTTCAGCAACGCATTTTTCTGCGCTACCACGCGTAAATACCGCCGTTCCGCCGCCAGGTAGCCGGGGTACAGCTGGCAGAGCGCGGCATCCAGGAAATGCCGCCGCCCTTCCGGCCCGCCTTTGACCAGGCTCAGATGGTTGGGGTCAAACGCCACCGCCGTAAAAGTTCCTGCGATCGAAGCAGCTCTTCCGCGGTCGGCTCCGTTCAGACGTACCGTCCGGCCGGGGCGCTGGGTTCCTTTGGCGCCAACGGTCAACCGTATTTCCTGGGGGCGGTCTCCCGCTTCAAATGCGGCCTCCAGCACGGCAAAGTCAGCGCCGCGCCGGATCAGCTCGGCGTCCTTTGCCCCACGGAAGCTTTTGCCCCCGGTCAGCAACCAGACGGCTTCCAACAGGTTGGTTTTGCCCTGCCCGTTTGCCCCGCACAGAACCGTCAACTGCGGGGCGGGTTCCAAAACAGCGGCGGATAAATTGCGATAATCCGTCACCGCAAGGCGGTTCAGCCGCATCAGCAGCCCTCCGCGATCTGAACCTGGCGGCCTTCCAGCTCCACCACATCGCCCGGCACGCATTTTTTACCGCGCATGGTGCAGAGTTCCCCGTTCAGCTTCACTTCTCCGCCCTGGATCAGCTCCTTGGCTTCGCCGCCCGTTTCACACAGGCCGGCAAATTTCAGCAGAGCATCCAATTTGATAAATTCCGTGTGAATTCGTACTTTTTCCATCGTATCAGCCTTCATTCTTAAAGCGTACCGGCAGCACCAGGTAAATAAAGTCTTCGCCCTCCACCGGCAGGACCTTTACCGGGCTCAAGGGGCCGTTGATCTCCAGGCGCAGCTTTTCGCACTTGGAATAGCGCAGCGCATCCAGCAGGTAGCGGTTGTTGAACCCGATTTCCATGGAATCGCCTTCCATGCTTTCCGGCATAAACTCATCCACCACCTTGCCCAGCGGGGTCTGGCAGCGCACCGTTACTTTATCCGGTGCAAAATTGATGCGCAGCGGGTTCTTCAAACGATCGGTAATAATCAAAGAAGCACGTTCCAGCGTATCAATAAAGCTCTTGCAGTCGATCACGACCTTGGTGCGGCTCTCTTTGGGAATCACGCTCTCATAATTCAGGAACTCGCCCTCGATCAACCGGCTCATGATGGTGTAGCCGTTGGTAGTGAACACCACATAGCGGCGGTTTGCATCAATTTTGACCGGTTCGTCCGGCCCGCCGATGATTTTCAGCAGCTCCTGCAGCGTTTTTGCCGGAATGATAATGCGGATATCGCGGGTGCATTCCACATCCCGCTTAATAATGGCCAGGCGGTAACCGTCCAGAGCCACAACCGTCAGGCGGCCCGGCTCGATCACGAACAATTCACCGGTATGTGCGGGCTTCTTATCTTCCACAGCGACCGCATAGATGGTCTTTTCAATCAGTTCGCGCATCATCGAAGTCGGAATGGTCATGGTATTTTCGGCTGCCGTGTTGGGCAGGCTGGGGTAATCGCTCGCGTTCATGGCGGGGATCTCAAACTCTGCCACGCCGCCAGAAATAATTGCCATACCTTCGTTATTCAGCTCCACCGATACGGTGCCGGACGGCATACGGCTGACCATGGAGCCAAACAGCTTTGCTTCCAAAACCGTCTCGCCGGGTACCTGAACATTGCACTCAATGTTGGTGGTGATGCCCATTTCCATATCGTAGCCGGTCAGCGTCAGCTGGAACCCTTCGGCTTTCAGGTAAATGCCCTCCAGCACGGGGATCGCCGCGCGGTTGGTGATGGCGCGGGAAACGCCGTCGATCGCAGCAGACAGCAGCGACTTGTCACATTCAAACTTCAATGTTGTCACCTCGTATATAATCACTAAACTTACAGAAAACTGTGAAGGGTTGTAGCCTGGCAGACGGTTCAGAAATCTGAAATATCCGTTTTGTATAATCCTTATTTGCTGATGGGCCTGACGGTGCAGAACACGTAAAATGTCAGGGTAAACTAGATACTTTGATAGTCATAGTAGTAGGCTACGTTGAATCTGTGGAAAAGCCTGAAACCTCCGATTCCGAAGCAATTTTTGAGGACCTGACTTTCCGCAAAACCTCGTGGAAAGAAAAATCTCAAATGTGGAAAACCTGACCTTTCAACCTGCTCTGTGGAAAACCTGTGTTAATTGTTGAAAAATCGGTTGAAAATGTTGAAAGTCTAAAACTGCTGTCGGAACCTGGAATATCCGTTTTGAAAACCCGGAAAAGGTATAGTATGTTCTGCATATTCATGTATAAACATGCAGAATGCCGGGTGTTTCATTGTCAACCTGCAGCATGTATCAGGTACGGATGTTCTTCATGATGTCGTCCACGGTCTCCTTCAGGTGGCGGTCCTTGCCGATGTTCTTCTCCATCGTATTGATGGAGTACACAACGGTGGAATGGTCACGCTGGAATTCGGAACCGATGGCTTCCATGCTCATACCGGTGATCTCGCGGATGATATACATCGACATCTGGCGGGCGGCACTCACATTGGCGCTGCGCTTTTTCCCGCGGATGTCGGAGGGTATCACATTATAGGTGCGCGCCACTTCGTTGATGATCTTTTCAATCGTAACGGGGATGGGCTGGGTATCATTCAGTGTATCCTTGATGGCGGTCGTCGTCACGCCGATGCAGGGGGCAATACCCTCCAACATATAGTAGGCGTTAAGCTTTTTCACTGCGCCCTCCAGCTGGCGGATGTTCTGCTTCAGATGGTTGGCGATATATTCCGCAACGTCATCAGGCAGATCCAGATTCAGCAATTCGGCCTTGCGCTTGACGATCGCCACACGGGTTTCGAAATCAGGCGGCTGGATATCCGCCGTCAGGCCCCACTCGAACCGGGTGCGCAGACGCTCTTCCAGGCTCTTGATCTCCTTGGCCGGCCGATCGGATGCCAGCACGATCTGCTTGCCGGCATTATGCAGCGTATTAAAAGTATGGAAAAACTCTTCCTGCGTTGATTCCTTGCCCGCCAAAAACTGGATATCGTCGATCAGCAACACATCGGCTTCGCGGTATTTCTGGCGGAACTGTTCGGTCGTTGCCATTTTGACCGCGGTGATGATCTCGTTGGTAAACTTTTCGCAGTCCACATAGACGATATTGTAGTCCGGATGGTTTTTGTGGATCTCGATCTGAATCGCGTTCAGCAGATGCGTTTTGCCCAGACCGGACGGTCCGTAAATGAACAGCGGGTTGTACGCGCCGGACGGGTTGGCCGCAACCGCCTGCGCCGCCGCAAAGGCAAATTGGTTGGACGGGCCGCGGATGAAGTTTTCAAAGGTGAAATCATACCGGCCCGAGGGCAGGCTGGCTTCATCCATTGGGCGTTTTTCTTTGGCAGCCTCTGGTTCAGGCTGCGGCACAGTGAACTTGACCTCAACATCAAAGCCAAGTACAGCCTTAAACGCATCCTTCAGCAGACCCGTATAACGGTCAGACACGATCTTACAGATAAAATCATTGCGGACTTCCAGCGTGATGCAGTTGGAATTTTCAAAGCTGACCGCTTTCAGCCCGCTGATGTAATACTGGTACGTCGCGTCGGCAGTATGTTCGCGGCAATAGGCTTTGGCCGCGTCCAGTACGTCGTTGAATGAATCCATGGATACTCCCCACTTTTGTGTTAGTCAAGGCAATGCACTGCTGCCCCGCAGGCTGCCGCCCAATTTTTGCAAACAAAACACAAGCCGCCCCCCATTATAAAGTAAGAGCGCCGCATCGTTCCACAAAATTCCGGCTGCATCCGGCAGGGTATTGCTGCACGGCCTAAAATTCTTGGGCAGGCGGGCGGAGCATGCAGCAGCCGGCGGCTGCGGGGAAGATGTTGCCTTTCCCGGTCCGCCAACCCGCGGAAAGCCGGCCCGAAAGCCCGCTCTGCCGATTTTTAGACACAGAGATACAGATATAGTATAGCATAAATTTACCCCCAATACAATTATAATAGGGTACAATTTTCCACGATATGGGCAATAAAAGTTGAAAATATGGCAAAAAATGCAGGTTTTGAACCAACATTCCACCAAATCCACACCTCACAGCGGGCTCGTTTGCATCTATTTGTCCGTTGGGCCCGCCCGCGCAGAGCGCAAAATCCAATCCTTCGCGCCTGGCATTGGATCGCCGCGTGGATTTTTTCGCGGTTTGCTATTGACAAACTTGCCGTCCTTGCGCTATAATCAAAGTCTGCAAGGCTGCCCCTGTATCTACGGGCATTTGCCAAGCGTAAATCGCCAAAAAATGCCCAGTATTGGGGAAACTTTGAAGGAGGGAATACGAAATGAAGCAGACTTTCCAGCCGAAGAAGCGTCAGCGCAGCCGCGTTCATGGCTTTTTGAAGCGCATGGCTTCTAAGAACGGCCGTAAGGTGCTGGCCCGCCGCCGTGCTAAGGGCCGCAAGAACCTGACCGTCTGATTTTTCAGGCACAGGTTTCGCAAACACATGCAAACAAAGGCTGCTGATTTCTAGTCAGCGGCCTTTTTTGCTAGGATGTACTGGAAAAAAGCCAAAATTTGGAGCATTTTCACAAAGGCAAACCCGTTTTTTCGGCGTTTTGCCTTGGCCTATAACAGTTCCGGTGCACCATCCATTCTCACTCCCTGCACGTATTAAGCCGTGCAGGCCATACAATCCTACCATGCCGGAGGAACCCCGCCATGCGCTATCGAACCCTGACCAAAAATAAGGAATTTTCCCGCATTTATGCCCGCGGCAAAAGCTATATTCACCCCAATCTGGTGCTGTATGTGGCCAAAAACCGGCTGGGCTATACCCGCATCGGACTGACCGCCACTAAAAAGGTGGGCCATGCCGTGCAGCGCAACCGTGCGCGGCGCATTATGCGCGCAGCACTTTCGGAACACCTCTCGCAAAATATCGGCGGATATGATATAATCTTAGTAGCGCGTGCCCGCACGCCCTACCTGAAAAGCACCCAACTGAGCAAAACACTGGCGGGCCTGATGCGCAAAGCCGGCCTGCCGGATAAAGCTGCCGCGGTGCCGCAGCAGCCCGCGGCCAAACCGCAGCTGAACGGTGCACCGGAGTGATCAGCCGGGTGCTGATTGCCCTGGTGCGCGGCTACCAGAAAGTCATTAGTCCGCTGCTGGGGCATAACTGCCGGTTTACCCCAACCTGCAGCCAGTATATGATCCAGGCTATCCAGGTGCATGGCCCGGCCAAAGGCCTGCTGCTGGGCCTGTGGCGCATTCTGCGCTGCAACCCCTTTGGCAAGTACGGCTATGACCCCGTGCCGGAAAAGGGGCGCTGGATGAACCCAGAGCGGAAGCTGTTCAGAGAAAAGCGATAAGGCTGAATTAAACTAAATTAAAAAAGAATAAAGAATAATGTTGGTGGACCGCTGCGCCGGAACGGCGCAGCTCAAAAAATTAGGGTTCTGCCGAGCCAAAACCCGCAGCAGAACTTTTAGGATCTAATATTCCAAAATAAAGGCACCGCAGGTGCCAACCACCATGATTCATTATTCTTTCTTAGTTATTCTCTATTACTCTCGCCTCTCATGTCTTCTCACCGCACGGCGAAGACCTTCTTTATAAAATAAATGCCCTGCGTGCGGGCAGGGCGGAAGGATAGAATATGGGATTCCTCGCAATGATCCTGGGACCGCTGATGCGTATGCTGTATCAGATGATCCCGAACTTCGCCGTCACGATGATTGTTTTCACCGTGATCATCAAACTGCTCATGCTTCCGCTGATGATCAAACAGCAGAAGTCCATGGCCAAGATGTCGGTGTTTACACCGATGATCAATGAAATCCAGCAAAAGTACAAGAACAACCAGGAAAAAATGCAGGAGGAAATGCTCAAGTTCCAGCAGGAGTATGGCTACTCCCCCACTGCAGGCTGCCTGCCGATGCTTGTCAATATGCTGGTCCTGTTCGGCATGGTGGAGGTTGTTTACCGCCCTGTGCAGTACATTCTCGGCATCCCCAAGGACGCCATCAGCGCCGCCTGCACCGCACTTGGTATTGCCAACAACGGCGCAGCGGCCCAGACCGGCCTGATCGAAGCAATCCACGCCGGCCTTGCCAGTGGTGTGGATACCGGCCTGACTACCGAGCAGCTCAGCTCCATTGCCAACTTTAACACCAGTTTCCTTGGCATGGATATGTGCACCATCACCGGCTTCAGCTTCAGCCTGATCATGATCTTCCCCATCATCGCTGCGGTTACCATGTGCATCTCCCAGGTGCTCAGCACCAAGATGTCCGGCCAGCAGGCCCAGATGCAGGGCAGCATGAAGGTCATGATGTGGGGCATGAACATCATGTTCGTCTTCATGTGCTTCCAGATGCCTGTCGGCTTCTCCCTGTACTACGGCACCTCCAACATCTTCATGATGCTGCAGACCGTGCTGACCTACAAGGTGTATAACCCCGAAAAGTTCAAGGCTCAGTACGAAGCCGAAGTTGCCGCCAAGCGCGCCGCCAAGAAAGAGATCAAGACCGTTACCGTCGAAGAAGGCGGCAAAAAGGTCGAAAAGAACGTCAACAAGCGTCAGCTGGACCAGATGCGCCTTGAATACGCCCGCAAGCTGGATGCCGAAAAGTACGCCAATGACCGTACCGTCCCCCTGACGGACGAGCAGCGCGCCGAGATGGAAGCCCAGAAGGCCCAGAAAGGCAAAAAGAAGAAGTAAGACCGCCCTATAAAGAAGGAGGTAGTAATCATGCGTGAATATGTTGCAACCGCCAAAACGGTGGAAGAAGCCATTCAGCTGGGCTGCGAAGCGCTCAGCGTTGACCGTGACGACCTGGGTGTGAGCTATGAGATCCTGGAAATGCCGCAGAAAACCGGCTTCCTGGGCCTGAAAGTGACCCCTGCAAAAGTAAAAGTTACCGTGGAAACTGCCGATACCGAGCCGGAAACCACGCCTGCTGCCCCGGTGGCCGCTGCTGAACCCGAACCCGCCCCGGCAGAAGAAGCGGCCGAACAACCCGCGGCAGAGGATGCTGCCCCGGCGGAAGCTGAGACCCCGCTGGATATTGCCGCTGACCCCCGCCTGCAGGCTGCGGTGGATTACCTGACCCCCATCTTCCACCTGATGGGCGTGGAGGAGTTCACCTTTACCGCAGGCAAAAAGGGAGAAGCTACCATTCTGCATGTTGAGGGTGCCCACCTGGGCGCACTCATTGGCCGCCGCGGCGAGACGATGGAGAGCCTGTCCTATCTGGCAAGCCTGGTGGTCAACCGGATGGAAGGCCCTTACGTCAAGCTGGGCATCGATGTGGGCGGCTACCGCAATAAGCGCGAAGACGACCTGACGGCTTTGGCTGTGCGCATTGCCAACCGTGTGATCCGCACCGGCTGCTATTACGAGATGGAGCCGATGAACCCCTACGAGCGCCACATCATCCATACCGCTGTGGCCGAGATCGAGGGCGTACGCAGCGAGAGCAAGGGCGAAGGCCCCGACCGCCGCGTGGTGATTTATTCCACCGACCCCAACGCCAGCAACCTGCCGGATCGTGATGCACCGCGCGGCCGCCGCAGCGGCCCCAACCACGGCAATCGCAATGGCCGCAGCTTTAACGGCAACCGCGGCCCCCGCAACGATAACCGCCGCGGCGGTGGTTACCGCGGCAACAGCAGCCGTCCCCCGCGTGATAACCGCGGTGGCAGCCGCAATGGCGGCCGCGGCTATGGCCGCCCGTCCAGCGTGCCGGAGCGCGAATTTGCCAGCGCCCCGCGTGATCCCAACGCCCGCCCGCAGGCCCCGGCCCGCACCGCGCGCATCCATGATGGGGATGATTTTGACATGTTCGGCAAGATCGAACTGTAAGATCCAGCGCAAAATCAGCATTTGAAAAAGAGCAGCGTTTTTGCCATGCGGCAGAAGAAACGCTGCTCTTTTTGTACAGATAAAAACGCTGGAGAGATTGCAGGAAACGATCGGACAAAAGCTGTCCACCCCCCACAGTGCGCCATTTCTCGCTTTGTTCCGTGTTGCGGGCAGGCAAAAGGACGCTCTGGCAGGTAATGGTGTGCTGGAACAACGCCATGAACCGGGTGAACACAATGCTGACCACGATTTGCAGCAGGTCAATCAGCCGCCCGGCCCCTTGATCACGAACTGTGCCGCAACCGGAATGTGGTATACGATCAAGGTCAGGTTGGCAAAATCCCGTCCGGTCCCCTGGCTGACGATGCAATGTACGCCCCCGGCGGCTGCCAAAGCCCCGTGCTGTGCGCGGGGGCTTTTTCTTGTGCCAGCCGCCGCCTTGTGCTACAATACTGGTATATTTTTGCAGCGGCATTGCCCGCTGCCCGTGGAACATTGAAGGAGGAAACCCCATGCCTGCCATTACTGTGCGCGGCGTAACGCTGCTGCCCCCGCGGGACACTGCCCCGACCAACTTTAAGATCCTGGTACCCGTTATGGCCAACGACCTTTCCAACGCTGCCGCCGCTGGGGCGGCTGGGGACGTGGTAGAGCTGCGTTTGGATGCCCTTTCGATATTGGATGCTCCTAACGTGCAAAACGTGCTGTGCGCCGCCCGTGCCGCCATTGGGCAGGGCGTTCCCCTACTGGCCACCATCCGAACCAAAAAAGAGGGCGGTCTGGCCGATCTCACCGATGCCGCATACGGCGAACTCGGCACTGCTATCTGCCACAGTGGCCTGGCGGATCTGCTGGATGTCGAAGCCAGCACGGCTCCGGCGGTCATTGCTGCCATCCAGCAGCAGGCGCGGGAAAGCGGTGTAAAAACCGTGTTCAGTAGCCATAACTTTGCCGAGACTCCGCCCACCGAAACGATGGTCAACACCCTGACTGATATGGTCCGCCGCGGGGCAGATATCGCCAAGCTGGCCGTAATGCCCCACAC
>OIBG01000272.1_pt1 | contig 11564 bp, 6 predicted proteins | sample 1581011 | NCBI WGS metagenome assembly OIBG01 (sample SAMEA3882533, study PRJEB24775) | human gut metagenome | biome: human-associated habitat; feature: intestine environment; material: feces | place: Netherlands | collected 2009/2010 | reverse complement strand
TTGCGGTATGGCAATCGCTGATAAAAACCAGCATGTGGACAATAACACCTCCATTGATCATGCAGTACCGAATTGTACCAGTAATGAATTATTCAAATACGTGCTTGATGACCAGTCGACCGGTGCTTTTGCCGGACTGGTATTGGTACGTCCTGATGCCCAGCATACAAATTCTCAACAGACCAACCGCAACCTCTGTGCCACACGCGATGCGCGTATGTACACGCAGCCGCAGCTTGAAATCTATGCGGACGATGTGAAATGCTCTCACGGGGCAACTGTGGGGCAGTTGGACGAGAATGCTTTGTTCTATATGCGTGCACGCGGAATAGCGGAGAAAGAAGCACGCTTGCTTCTGATGTTTGCATTCGTCAATGAAGTCATCGATACGATTCGTCTGGATGCACTGAAAGACCGTCTGCACCTGTTGGTAGAAAAACGCTTCCGTGGCGAACTGAACAAGTGCCAGGGATGTGCAATATGTAAATGATGAATAAGTAAAATGGATATTCAAAAGATACGTGAAGATTTTCCGATATTGAGCCGTACGGTTTACGGTAAACCTTTGGTTTATTTCGACAACGGTGCGACGACGCAGAAGCCTCGTCTGGTGGTCGATTCGTTGGTAGATGAATATTACTCCGTGAATGCAAATGTGCATCGCGGCGTACATTATCTCTCTCAACAGGCTACGGAACTGCATGAAGCTTCTCGTGAGACGGTACGTCAGTTTATTAATGCCCGTACTACTAACGAAGTGATCTTCACTCGGGGAACAACGGAAAGCATTAACCTGCTTGTCTCCAGTTTCGGTGATGAATTTATGGAAGAAGGAGATGAAGTTATCCTTTCGGTGATGGAACATCACAGCAATATCGTTCCCTGGCAGTTGTTGGCAGCCCGCAAAGGTATTGCCATCAAAGTAATCCCGATGAACGATAAAGGTGAGCTATTGTTGGATGAATATGAGAAACTCTTTTCGGAACGGACCAAGCTGGTGAGTTTCGCTCATGTAAGTAATGTGTTGGGCACTGTCAATCCGGCGAAAGAGATGATTGCGACTGCCCATGCACACGGTGTTCCCGTTTTGATTGACGGGGCGCAGAGTGTTCCTCACATGAAAGTGGATGTCCAGGATTTGGATGCCGACTTTTTTGCTTTCAGCGGACATAAGATATATGGTCCTACCGGTGTGGGGGTGCTTTATGGAAAGGAAGAGTGGCTGGATAAGCTTCCACCTTACCAGGGGGGAGGCGAGATGATACAAAGTGTCAGCTTCGAGAAAACGACTTTTAATGAATTGCCGTTTAAGTTTGAAGCGGGAACTCCCGATTATATCGGCACTACCGCCTTGGCAAAAGCGTTGGATTATGTATCTGCCATTGGTATGGAGAACATTGCCGCCCATGAGCATGAACTGACCCTATATGCCATGCAGCGTCTGAAAGAAATAAACGGGATGCGTATCTTCGGAGAGGCTGAGCATAAGAGCAGTGTCATTTCTTTCTTGGTAGGAAATATTCATCATTTGGATATGGGTACGTTGCTTGACCGTCTGGGCATTGCCGTACGTACCGGGCATCATTGTGCTCAGCCTTTGATGATTCGTATGGGGATTGAGGGAACTGTACGTGCTTCTTTCGGTTTGTATAATACCAAGGAGGAGATAGATATGCTGGCTGCCGGCATTGAGCGCGTCAGCAGGATGTTTTGATTTCTCCAAACGAAATAAGTCGCCTGCCATTGATAAACATTATATTAATGGCAGGCTTTTTTTGTATAACAAGAATCAGCGGAACTTCCCACAAGATTGGGAGAAACTTCTCACAAGATTTGCCGCATCTTGTAACAAGATATCAGGCATCCCGGTTTCTTGCGTCTTTTTATGTTCTTTTCTGTGGGCATATTCCTCTTCCGGTGGGAAATATGCCCCTCCCGAAGAATTGCCCCAAAAATCCTTCAGAAGTTTCAGCCTCTCCGCAAACTGCCTGTTCATGGGCTTTCCGGCTGAAGGATTGGCTCTTAAAATTCTTCAGCCGGGTATTTATTCTTTCAGCCGGCATATACGTTTTTTCAGCTATGGCTGTGTACTTTCCGGCATCTTCGGAGTTTTCCCCATGTACCTGCGTGCTTTTCACCTTTCGGCCATTGGGTACGCTGAAGAATTTTTTTTCAGTCTGAAAGATTTCGAGGTATCAATTCTTCAGCCGGAATGCCGATGAACAAAGCGTTTGCGGAGAGGCTGAAACTTCTGAAGGAAAAATAAGTGTTTTGCTATGTGTATATAAAGAAACAGGAGAAACAACAGGACGTATTAATAAAAGCTCTTGATGTTTTTTTAATATGTCCTGTTGTTTTTAAAAAAGGGGCAGATGTTTTGAAGTTTCCTGTTGTGAAGTGTGAACACATACGGATGTATAGGCTGAAGGATATATCATGTTGCAGCCGGAAGATATATAATCTTACACCTGTAACATTCTACTCATTCATTGGAGAATTTTTATCACTTCTGAAAAGAGTGTATTGGGGGTAACAGGTAATACGATATAAAAGCAGGGAGCTACATTCATCACGAGTGCGGCCCCCCTTTTGGTATTATTTATATTAAGGTAAAAAGAGAGAGTTTATTTGCCGTAATCATCGTATAACATCAGCAAATGTGATGAACTCCAACTGAAATGGGGAGCTTTTAACAATTCACCGGTGTGTGTGCCATAGTTTTCATGTATCGGTGCGCCTTCTTTCAAGCCTTGCAGACGGTCGAATACCTGGAGGGTGTATTCATCCGCCATCTTGTTATATCCATAATTGCGCAGGCCGCGGATAGCGAAGTAAGTCTGGTCCAACCAGATAGGACCACGCCAGTAGCCGCGCGGATTGTACTTCGGATGGTCTGCTGCCACTGTGGGGAAGGGAATGTATGTAGAAAACTTGGCTGTATCGGTCAGCAGGGGCAGCATGGCTTTTACCTGATCGGCCGTGGCAACTTTTGTCCATAAGGGGGTGTATGCTTCGCATCCCGGTTCCTGTATGAAGCTTCCGTCTTTTAAGCGGCGATCGAAGAAGAAACCTTTTTCTTTGTCGAAGAAATAATCGGCTACCTGGCTGCTGTAATCCGGACCATCGAAAGTTACTCCCAAAATACCGGCGAACTTTTTCAATAACTTGCATTCCAAAGCCAGATAGGCATTCAGGTCAACACTTTCCTGATCCATGCTCCATGCATCCTCCGCACCGTCATTTTTCAGCATCTTGGCATCATCGAAACGGATGGCGTTATCCATGCCGCTTTCCCATGCTGCCGCTTCCAGTGTACCATCGGTGGAACCGTATTCACACATACCGTTGCGGTTATGGTCACGCTTGTTGTACCACCATTTGTAATAGGCCATCAATTGCGGATACATTTCGCTGATGAATGCCGTATCATTGGTATGGGTGAATATTTCGTCTACAGCCCAGGATACGAGAGGAGGTTTGCTGTCGCGTGCATTGTTTTCGGCAGGATCGGTGTAGATGCAGTCTATAATCATGCCGTCCGGTTGCTGGTAGTCAAACATGGCACGAATGTTGTCCTTGGCCAATTCCGGATCGAATTTTGCCAGAGCAGCAGAGAAACGCCAAGTGTCCCAGGCCCAGAATCCTACGAAGTAGTATGCTGCATGACTCGGAACAATTCCTTCGTGGAGCAATCCGCCACGGTGGGTACGCCAGTTGCTGATAAGTGTAACAACTGCTTTCACGGCGATACGGTCATACTCAGGTTTCATATCTTTGCGCAGAATCTTGGTGAGATAACCTTCCCAGCGTTCTTTGTTGGCTTTGAGCCCTTCCTGCGGATTGCTTAGAGCCAATTGCGCTTTCTGTAATCCGGCAGAAAGTTCTTTTTCTCCGGTATAGAAAGAAATGGCTACGTAGGTGTCGTGTTCGCTGCCATTGATTTTTGCCTGGTAATTATTGTCAGTGCCCTTTACGCTAACATCCGGGGTAAAAGTTAATGCTACAATCTCACCGGAGGGATGACGGGCGATGACGGTATTCTGGTCTGTTTGGACTTGTATCTCTTTTCCCCATTGGCTGGCAGTTAAGGAGAGTTCCTTTCCTGCATCGGAGTGAATGCGGAGCAATGCGGTAGAAGCATCTAAAAAATTCAAGCGTTGAATGATTTTACCTTCCTCTGAACTTGCCGAAAGATATAACTCTCCCGGGAAATAACAAGTGGAATCCGGAGTAAATATAACATTCGCCTGATCGGCATATCTTACCGTGACAGCAGATTGCGCCATCCATTGGCGTCGGTTCATATCCAGACTGAACGGACCGCAGAAACCGTTCACCCAGTGATCTTTCTGCGGAAGGGTAAATCCCATCCAGGAACCGGCGTCTGTAAACCATCCCCCGCAACGTGTCAGTGTATCGGGGGTATAGGTTATATCCAGTATGTTATTGAATTCATATCTTTTGCCTGTGGGGATGTTCTCACCGGCAGGTGTGCAGGCCGTTGTGAGACCTGCGACTACTGCTGTGAGAAGAATGATTTTGGTAAATTTATATTTCATGTCATTTCGTTATTATTTTAAAACCATTTCTTATGCGCTTTTTCAGCGGCATCGTCTTGATTGCTCAAAGGTTGCATGGTAAAGCTGTATTGCCATTCGTGCGGAGTGATGGTATATTCCGGATGTACTTGCGCTCCCCAGGTATTATCTCCACCTACCCCCATATGACGGTGGTCGATGTTTAACCATATCATGTCTTTCTTCATAATACTTCCACCATGACGGCGTTCGGTATTGAATGCTACATAGTCAATATCCTCCAACGGGAAATTCCATGCGCTGACATTCAGCGGTTCCTCACCTGTGATTAACAGGCCTTCCCCTGCTTTATTACGCAATGCAACCCATCGTACATCGGTTTTGTTGCCGGTTTCCTGGGCACGGACATACGGATGGAATTGTTCCCATACTGTAGCGGTATAGAGCCCGATAGGATAACCCGTCTTGCGGTCTGCATAGTTTTCTTGTGGTCCGCGGCCCAACCAGGTCATCACATCGTATTCTGCCGGAAGAATCATACGCATACCCAGGCGTGGTATTTCAGGAAGGGATTTGTTGCCGGGTACAAAGTGCATACTTACTTTGATTGCTCCATTGGGTCGTACTTGATAAACGGTCTGCAAAGTTGATTCTTGTGCTTCCAGTTTATAATTTACAGTAACGGTTGCCAGTTGTTTGTTTGAATCTTCTTTCAGGTCGATACTTTGTAACTTGGCGTTCTTGCCTGCAAATTTCCAGATGCCGCAACGTTCCAGGTGGTTGTTGGCAACATCATTGTCGGTTAACGCACGCCAGAAATTGGGTTGCAATCCTTCTTTTATCAGATTCTTCCCGTTATATAAGAGTTCTGTCATTTCACCATCAGCAGTAGAGAATGCGATACGGAAGTTCTCTCCTGTCAAGGTAATGGCATCCGGAGTACGTTCGGTATTTACAGTTTTGTCTACTAGTTCCCGGGCAGTCCATGTAGCATTCAGCAGCCGTTCTCCTTCCGGATTCAGTTGCCATTGCTCCATGGCTACCTGATGTCCCTTCGGAACTAATGGGGCTTCCTTTTTGGTAAATGCTTCCAATTTCAGGAAGTATTCTTTTCCATCGTTAGGAATCAAGTTCATCGGGATAGTGATGAAGGTAGAAGAACGGGCGGCCATAACCGGGAAATCCATTTCACCGCTTTGTACAGCTTTTCCGTCTGTTTCTACAGTCCAGTGTAGTTTGTAATCCTCCAAACCGATAAAATCATGCCAGTTAGTCACTTTAATTTGCTTGGTGGTAAAGGCAACCGGCTCAAAATGAATATATTGATATACTTTTTTCACTTCCCAGATGTGCGGATGAAGTGAACGGTCGGCAGCTACCAATCCGTTGGCACAGAAGTTGGAGTCATTAGGAACACCCACGAAGCCCATATCGCCTCCGTAAGCCCAAATCTTGTTTCCGTTCTTGTCTTTGATATCAAAAGTAGCATCTACCCAGTCCCATATGAAACCACCTTGCAACTGGTCATATTTATAAATCAAATTCCAATAGTCTTGCAGGTTACCTACACTGTTACCCATGGCGTGGGCATATTCACATAGAATCATCGGGCGTGCGTCGCGTTGGTTTACATGACGGCGGAGCGCCCAGACACGTGCATACATCGGACAATAAATGTCAGATTTGGCATCATAACCACCTCCTTCATATTGTACAGGGCGGGTAGGGTCAAACTTCTTGGTCCAGTCATATAACGTTTCAAAGTGTTTTCCGTAGCCGGACTCATTTCCCATTGACCAAGTGACAATGGCAGTGATATTGCGGTCCCTCAGCACCATGCGGCTCATGCGTTGCATAAACGGTACTTCCCAATCGGGATTATTAGCCAGTGTGCCATCTTTATGCGCCTGCATACCATGGCTTTCAATGTTTGCTTCATCTACCAGATACAAACCGTATTCGTTACACAATGCATACCATTCATAGCGGTTGGGGTAATGGCAAGTGCGTACAGCATTCAGGTTGAATTGTTTCATCAACTGAATGTCTTTTATCATGCTCTCTACGGTGATGGTACGACCATGATGCGGATCGTGTTCATGGCGGTTTACTCCTTTAAACAATACGGCTACCCCATTTATCAGTTGCATGCCGTTACGCATTTCCACAGAACGGAAACCGAAAGGCTGTGTGAATGATTCCAAGGCTTTTCCTTGAGCGTCGTAGGTGCTGACTACCAATGTATAAAGATTGGGTGTTTCGGCATTCCAAGGCAATATGGCCGGGAACAAGTGTTTCTGAGCGAATAAAGTATCTGTAGCAGAAGTTATTTCCTTTTTATGCTGGTAAATTACATTGCCTTTGTTCATAACCTTCACTTCCACGGTTCCTCCCGGATGAGGCTTGTGGAGTGTGATATTCAGATTAAAATCTCCGTCTTTATAACCATTTGTCAGTCCGGCTACCAGTTTGAAGTCTTGTACACGGCTTTGAGGACGGGCATAGAGATATACATCGCGTTCAATACCGCTATATTTCCAGTAATCCTGATCCTCCAGGTAGGAACCGTCACTATAACGGAAAACTTTAACGGCCAGTTTGTTCTTTCCGGCTTTTAAGAACGGAGTAATATTGAAATGAGCCGGAAGACGGCTGTCTTCACTGTATCCTGCCAATTTACCGTTTACCCAGCAATAAAAAGCGGACTCAACTCCTTCAAAATCAAGGAAGATATCCATTCCTTTCCAATGGGCCGGTACGGTAAATTCACGTACGTATGCTCCTACCGGATTGTAATCGGTTGGAACATGAGGCGGATTGGCAGGGAAGGGGTAAGCTACGTCAGTATAGATGGGGGAGTCAAATCCTTGCAGTTCCCAGCTTCCCGGAACCTGTATGTCTTTCCAGCGTTTGGTGTTATACCCCATTTTATAAAAATCTGTTGGGCATTCCTCATTGTTTTTAGAGAATAAGAACTTCCAGGTTCCGTCTAGTGAAATGCGGCGTTCTGTAGCAGGGTTTACTGCAAAACGCTGGGCGGCAGGTAAAGCCTGTTGTTTCAGTGCATTGGCCTCATTCGTATAAGGAATGAAATGGGCATGGGCAGGTTCACGGTTTATTTCATTTATTTGTGGATTCTGCCAGGGCACATTTTCACCCCAGGCGGAAGCACAAACAAACAACAGTGTAAGAACAGTATGAAGAGAGTGTTTCATGGTTATTGTTATTTTAAATAGAACAGAAAAGAGTCACAAGAAAAGGTACGCTGAAGTCTACTACAAAGCCGTGAAATATAGAAACCACTACGAAACTTTGACCGGAATAGCGGGTGATGATGGGTAATGTTGTATCCATCGTAGTGGCTCCTCCGGCAGAAATAGGGGCCAGATTGCCAAACCAGCGTACTAGCAACGGGGCAAAAAGCAAAGTGATAATCTCACGTGTGATATTGGATAATAATGCAATGGTTCCCAACTCCGGACCTTTATATTCTGTAATAAAGATACTGGATAGAGAGTAATAGCCGAAACCGGCACCTACTGCCATACAGTCTGTTACTGAGCGGTGCGAGAGAAACAGACTGACCACTGCGCATCCTGCCAGTGTTCCCAATATGGTCATGACCGGTAGAAAGATCAGGCGGGGGTTTAATGAACGGAAATTAGGTAAAGTCTGCGGATCATTACCTACACTGACTCCTACACTGAACATTAACGCACACAAGGCGTAGAAACTTAGCTTACTTTGTGTAAAGTCGTATGGAATAAGGTGATATACCCCACAAAGAGCTCCCAGTACAAAGAATCCGACGATAATCAAACTTCCTTTCATACTTGTCCCTCCTTATTTCTTTTGTAAAGTACATACCATAAAGCCCATGCTGCTGTAACACTGCCCAGCACTGCTGCCAAGGTGATGACAATGGCTTCCAACCCTATAGTGTGCAGACCATTGATAATTTTCTGATTGCCGCCTACATCTATACCCAATAAAAAGAGTAGCAACCAAATAAGAACGGTGATGACTTTGTGTATTCCTGAAAGCTTCTGCTTGCGAAGCAGGAAGCCGAGGAGCATCCCCGTGAGCATTAATCCAATAATTGTAAACATATCTATGTCGTTTTATTTATAGGCAAAGATACTTCATTTTTAGATTACAAGGCGGTATCACTGTAGCGAAAACCGCCTTGTTGCCTAATTATATCTAACCAAAAAAGAAAATACTTATTTTAAGGCATCATTAGCATTCAGCTCTGTAAGAGGAGTGGGGTAGAATGAATTTTTGTCTTCATTGAAGCCTGTTCTTCCGGCAGCTTGCAGGGCTGAGGACAGTTTGCCCCAACGGCGGAGATCATACCAACGATAGTTCTCAAGAGGGAATTCAATCATGCGCTCGTGTTCAATTTGCGCGCGGACTGCTTCTTGAGAAGTACCTGTCATGGGTGGCATATCCCCGTGAACGCTTCTTACTTCATTGATTAAAGGAATAGCTTGTTCGGGATGTCCCTGTTCATTCAATGCTTCGGCTTTCATTAACAGTACGTTGGCATAACGCATCAAAGGAACATTGATTGCAGAATAGTTTTGGTTTAAACCTTCATAGGTCGAGGGCATGAATTTACGGAAGGCTACGCGTTCTTTGTTGTCGAACCAGTCATTATAGTCGTAGCCATAGACACGTCCGTTACCATCGTTATAATAGTCACAATTAAAAAATAATGTTGCATACATACGCGAGTCATAACGTCCTGTAGTAGCCGTTTCCCCTTCTTTTTTGAATTCACTAATCAATGTTTGACTGGGAAGAATCTCATCCCATCCCCCAAGTTCGGAAACACCGATCCATCGATGGAACTGAGTACGATAAGTAGCTCCGTTTGCAGAACTCATAGAGAATTGAATTTCAAAAATCGATTCTTTACTGTTCTTATTATCCCCGCTGAACATAGTGCTGAAATTATTAACCAGTTCATATCCTTTTACTTGGTTGAATGCTTCTATAGCACTGGCCAGATAAGAGTCTTTGTTGGTTGCCTCTTCATAGGCGCGTGTCAGATAGGCGAAACCAAGATATGCATAAGCAGAACCGCTTGTGGCACGGCCTACATTATCAGCGTCACGTGTTGCAGGCAGACTGGTTGCACGTTTCAAGTCTTCAATGATGAAATTCCATGCATCCTCACGGGAAGAAAGGGGCTTGCTTAATTCAGCCGGGTCAGTGATATATTTATCACGAACTATGATTTCTTTCCAGTTCAATAAAAGTTGCATGTGGTAATAAGCGCGGATAAAGTAGCCTTCATTGACCAATTGTTCGCGTGTTGCTGCATCTATATTCTCATCGGGTATTTCTGCGGTTTTTTCAATTACCTGATTAGCAAAACTGATGCCTTTATAGTAGCATTGCCAGTAATAACTGAACTGAGAGTTACCATTGGTGTAGGTATAGTTGCCTAATTCCACCCAGTTCGGGTAATTCAGAGCATCGCTTCCTAATTGGATAATATCTTCACGATAGGCTTCTACCGGCCATTTGATTTCCGGGAAAGACCACATGTCACCCGAATAAGTCATCAGGTAAAGTTGGGAGTATGCGGCGGCAAGTCCGGCTTCAGCATCAGACTGGTTACGCCAAAAACTGCTTGATGTCAACTGGTCAGGAGATTCTACCGTGAGATAATCGTCACAAGCGCTAAATAAACTTGCAATGCAGATACTTGCTATGTATAATAGTTTCTTCATTTTCTTATTACTTTAAAGGATTAGAATGTAAGTTGAGCTCCAACGGTGAATGAACGGGTAAACGGATAAATCAATTTATCAACACCGGTATTCAACACACTGGCACGAGAGAATTCAGGATCTATACCATCATAGCCTGTGATAGTGAACAAGTTTTCACCACTTACATAGAAACGCAGTTTCTCAATATAGAATTTCTGCATGAGTGATTTGGGTAAAGTATAACCTAACTGTGCCTGACGCAGACGGACAAAATCACCGTTTTCAAGGAATCTGTCTGATTCTTTCATGTTGCCGTTCGGATCTTGATATACCGCGCGGGGAACATCCGTATTTCTATTGTCAGGAGTCCATGCATTCAATGTAGACTTCAGCATATTTGATTTAGAATTCATTCCTTCATAGAAATATTTGTTTCCGTTATACAATTTGAAGTTCCATGCGCTGCCAAGTACGATTGAAAGATCAAATCCTTTATAGCCGAATGACAAGTTTAAGTTCGCTTCCAATGTCGGGATACCTGAGCCACAGTATTCTTTGTCACCGGCGTCTATGCTTCCATTACCATCTAAATCTTTAAAACGGATATCACCCGGTTGGGCATTAGGCTGTAATAATTGTCCATCCTTGTTTACATGGGCATTTACTTCATCCATACTTTGGAAGATACCGTCTGTTCTATAAAGATAGAATGCACCGATAGGTTTGCCCACTCTGGTTTCTGTCGGGAAATGCTCCGTTCCATATTTCAATCCTTCACCCTGAAGAACTTGGTCTGCATCTGACAATTCAACCACTTTATTTTTGGTGGTGCTCATATTGAAACCGATATTGTAATCAAAGTCTTTTATAGCATCTCCCCAGTTTAATTCAAGTTCGAAACCGGTATTGCGTATCTTTCCGACATTCAGGGTGGGGTTAGTCATACCTGCTGAAGGAGGTAGAACTTTTGTTATCAACAGATCTTCTGTTTGGTTATAGTAGTAGTTTAATGTACCGGTTAATTTGCTGTTAAAGAAGCCGAAATCGAAACCAATATTTTTGGTATCCGTTGTTTCCCATTTCAAAGAACGGTTTTCCAATCCGCGAGCGATGCTTCCTGCCCATGCGTTATCACCGTTGCCTTTCACGTATCCTTGATACATTTCATTGTATGTACTAATCAGCGCAAGGAAGTCATAATATCCCAAAGCATTTTCATTACCTAAACGTCCCCAACTGACACGGAACTTCAAATTATTCAATGCAATGTCTTTCGGGAAGAATTCTTCCTGACTGATTCTCC
>OIBG01000271.1_pt1 | contig 11580 bp, 6 predicted proteins | sample 1581011 | NCBI WGS metagenome assembly OIBG01 (sample SAMEA3882533, study PRJEB24775) | human gut metagenome | biome: human-associated habitat; feature: intestine environment; material: feces | place: Netherlands | collected 2009/2010 | reverse complement strand
GAGCCTATGGAGGTGGTGCAGCACTACCTTAACCGCTATCACGACGCGATGGGACTGCTTGGCTGCCTGCCGCCCTCCATCGAACCCCACGCCACGGGACACATCATCGAGCAGGAGGAGCTGGTGAAGCAGATCCTCGCCAACGGCTACGCCTATGAGAGCAACGGCAGTGTCTATTTCGACGTGGAGAAGTACAACAACGACCACCGCTACGGCATCCTGTCCGGACGCAACCTCACCGACATGATCAACAACTCGCGCGAGCTCAACGGCATCGGCGAGAAGCGCAACCAGGTGGACTTCGCCCTTTGGAAGCGGGCCACACCCGAGCACATCATGCGATGGCCGAGTCCGTGGAGCGACGGATTCCCTGGCTGGCATTGCGAGTGCACGGCGATGGGACGCAAATACCTCGGCGACCACTTCGACATCCACGGAGGTGGCATGGACCTCATCTTCCCGCACCACGAGTGTGAGATAGCACAGGCAGTGGCCTCGCAGGGAGACCCGATGGTGAAGTACTGGATGCACAACAACATGCTCACCATCAACGGACAGAAGATGGCCAAGAGCCTTGGCAACTTCATCACGCTGGAGCAACTCTTCACCGGCAGCAACGAGCTCCTCACCCAGCCCTACTCGCCGATGACCATCCGCTTCTTCACCCTCTCGGCCCACTACCGCGGCACGGTCGATTTCAGCAACGAGGCCCTGCAGGCCGCCGAGAAGGGCTACAAGCGCCTCATGGACAGCGTCAGCGACCTGGCCCGCGTGCAGGCCGCCAGCGCCAGCGACGAGAAGTCGCACGAGTTTGTCGCCCAACTTCGCCAGCGGTGCTATGACGCGATGAACGACGACCTGATGACGCCAGCCGTCATCTCCGTGCTCTTCGAAACATGCCACGTCGTCAACAGCGCGCTCGACCACAAGTCACAACTCTCGGCAGAGGACATACAGGAGATTGCCGACGTGCAGCGCATCTTCATCTTCGACATCCTCGGACTGAGAAGCGAGCAGGGCGACAACTCCTCCGCTCGGGAGAACGCCTTCGGCAAGGTCGTCGATATGGTGCTCGAACTGCGCGCACAGGCCAAGAAGAACAAAGACTGGGCCACGTCGGACAAGATACGAGACGAACTCGCCGCAGCCGGCTTCGAGGTGAAGGACACCAAGGACGGCGTGACGTGGAAGCTCGACAAATAGCCTCGACGCAACAACGCACAGCAAAGGCAAGGACGCTTTATGCGCCTTTGCCTTTGCCGTTTTGACGGGCTGCGTCAGCTAAGTTTTTTTAGCACACAACACAATAATCATCGCGCATACGCGTTTTTATATAGTTACGCCTAAAAATATATTACGCAAAAATCAATATCAAGGTATGAAAAAATCACTTCTTTTCGCCACAGCGCTGCTCGCTATGGGCACGCAGGCGAAGGCCGACGAAGGTATGTGGACGCTCTACAACCTCCCCGAGGCCGTCTATCAGCAGATGCGGGCCGAAGGCTTCGAGTTGAGCCAGGACCGTCTCTACGGTGCTCCCGACGCACTGAGCAATTATGTCGTCAACTTCGGCGGCTACTGCTCTGGAGTTGTTGTCAGCCCCAACGGTCTGGTCTTCACCAACCACCACTGCGGCTTCTCTGCCATCAACGCCCACTCCACCGTGGAGCACGACTACATGCTCAATGGCTTCTATGCCAAGACCTACGAGGAGGAGCTGCCCAACGAGGACCTCTTCGTCTCATTCATGAAGCATCAGGCCGACATCACCCCCAAGGTGGCTGCCATGCGGCCAGACCTACGAGCGCAAGGGCGAGCTCCTCGACTCGCTGGAGAACGCCATGACCGACTCGGTGAAGGCTATCGATCCCACGCTCCACGTCGTCGTGAAGCCCTTCTATGAGGGCAACAAATACTACGCCATGACGTACCAGGACTTCACCGACGTACGCCTGGTCTTCACCGTACCCAAGTCGATGGGTAAGTTTGGTGGCGAGACCGACAACTGGATGTGGCCGCGCCAGACCTGCGACTATTCCGTCTTCCGCATCTATGCCGACCCGAAGACCAACGGTCCTGCAGCCTACTCCAAGGACAACGTGCCCTATCACCCCACGCAGTGGGCTCCCGTGAGCCTCCAGGGCTATGAGCCGGGCAGCTTCGCCATGACCATCGGCTACCCGGGTTCCACCAACCGCTACCTCTCCAGCTACGGCATCCAGGAGCGTCGCGACATCGGCAACGCCATCCGCATACAGAGCCGCGCCATCAAACTGGGCATCATGAAGAAGCACATGGCCATGAGCGAGAAGACGCGCATCCAGTATGAGGACTCCTATGTGGGAGCAGCCAACTACTACAAGAACTCCATCGGTATGAACCACTGTATCGACTCCATCGGACTGATCAGCGACAAAGCTTCCTTCGAGCGGAAGATTCAGCAGTGGCTCGCCTCTGGCGCATCCAAAGACCCGTATGTGAACGTCGATTTCGACGCACTGAAGAAGGCCTACGCCGACTGCGCCGAACCCGCCCACGCACTGGGCTATGCCCAGGAGTCGTTCTTCGGTGTCTCAGAGCTCTTCAACCGCGGACTGCGCCTGTGGACCATGCGCGGCATGGAGGTCAAGGGCGGCAACGACTCGAAGAAGCAGTATGTGGAGTTTGAGGACAACAGCGACGAGTGGAACCTCGCCCTCGACAAGGAACTGACTACCGCCATGCTGAAGAACTACTACGAGCAAGTGCCGCAGAAGTACTGGCCCGCTTTCTTCAAGAACACGGTACAGGCGAAGTTCAACGGCGATTTCGCACGCTACACGGAGTGGCTCTACAAGAAGTCGGAGCTGCTGAAGAAGGGCAAGAAGTTCATGATCAAAGACATGGAGAGAGCCCAGCAGGATCCCGCAGCTGTGGCCATGAACGACATCATCGTTGTGTACAACCAGATCATTGGTGAGTATCGCCCGCTGAAGATCGCCATCGAGGCTCAGGAGAAGAAGCTCTGCGAGGCTAAGGTACAGATGGAGATGGATCTGCCCCACTATAGCGACGCCAACTTCACGATGCGTCTGAGCTACGGCCAGGTGGGTGGTTTCCGCATGGGCAACCATGACAGTGGTTACTACACCGACGCTGCCAGCATCGTCACCAAGATGGACCGCGCCGCAGAGGTCGAAGAGTATGCCGCACAGCCCGTGATGCGTGAGCTCATGACGGCTTCCGACTACGGTCGCTACCTGGACAAGAAGACGGGCAAGATGCAGCTCTGCTTCCTCACCAACAACGACATCACCGGTGGTAATTCTGGTAGCCCTATGTTCAACGGCAAGGGTGAGTTGATTGGTCTTGCCTTCGATGGCAACTGGGACAGCCTCAGCTCTGACATCAACTTCGACAAGCGTCTGGCTCGCTGCATCGGTGTGGATATTCGCTACGTACTCTACCTGATGGACAAGTGGGGCCATGCCGACCGCCTGTTGCAGGAGATCAATCCGCAGTAAGCCAGTTGAAAAAAACTGACGCAAGACAGCGGGGAGACGGTTTGCCAAAACAAGGGAAGGCGGTCTCCCCGCTTTCCATTGTCCTTACGCCCAAAACTAAAATTTCCTAAAATGGACGGTGTTGTAAGGGAAATTTTGTACTTTTGCCGATTATTCAGCTATTATGGTCAAGATAGAGGTCATCAACAAGGGGCGGCAGCCGCTGCCCGCGTATGCTACGGCACAGAGTGCGGGCATGGATTTGCGCGCCAACATTCCCGAGTCCTTCACTCTCCAGCCCCTGGAGCGTCGCCTGATCCCCACGGGGCTCTACATCGCGCTGCCCGAAGGCTATGAGGCACAGGTGCGGCCCCGCAGCGGACTGGCCTTGAAGCACGGCATCACGGTGCTCAACTCGCCGGGAACCATCGACTCCGACTACCGTGGCGAACTGATGGTGCTGCTCATCAACCTCTCGCAGAATCCCTTCACCGTCAACGACGGAGAGCGCATCGCGCAACTCGTCATCGCACGCCACGAGCAGGCGGTGCTGACCGCAGTCGAAGTGCTCGACAAAACGGAGCGCGGAACTGGCGGCTATGGCCATACGGGAGTGAAGTGAGCACAGTAAGCGAATAGGATTTCTCATATTATATATATAAGGAGGAAATAACACATGGGCAATATATCTTTCCTGCGCCAGTGGCCGACGGCACGCCTGATGATGCTGACGGCACTGATGGCCGTAGCAATGCCCAAGGCAGTGGCACAGACCGAGCAGGGCGAAACAGTGGTCCGCACACTGAGCGACAACGACCAGCGGCGATATCGCTACTTCTACCTCGAAGCCCTTCTCCAGCAGGAGCGTGAGCATTTTGCGGCAGCTTTCGACCTCTTCCGCCATGCCTTGGAAATCAACCCCAACGCTCCCGAGGTGCACTACGAGCTCGCCGGATTCTACTTCATGCTCAAGCAGCCCGAGAAAGCGCTGGCATGCTACGAGAAGGCCGTGGCCCTCGACCCCACCAACAACAACTACCTGGAGTATCTGGGGCAAATGCTCATCAACCGCAAGGACTATGCGCGCGCCATCACGGTCTATGAGCGTCTCTACAAGGGCAACAAAAGCCGCACAGACATCCTCCAACTCCTCAACCAGCTCTACGGCGAAGGAGGGCAATACGACCAAATGCTCGACGTCATCGACCGCATGGAGCGCATCGAGGGAGTAAGTGCGCAGACGGCCCTCACCCGCATGCAGATCTACGACATGCAGGGAGAGAGCGAGAAGTCGAAACGGGTACTGATAGACCTCGTGGAGAAAAATCCATACGACAGCAGCTACAAGCTGATGCTGGGCAACTGGCTGCTACAGAACGGCCACACCAAGGAGGCATACAAGGTATGCCAAGGTGTGCTCGCCGAGGAACCCCATAACGTCTCGGCACGAATGCTGCTCCTCCACTACTACCAGGCCACCCACCGCAAGGAGAAGCGACAGACCCTGCTGAGGCAGTTGTTGCGCGACAAGGATACTCCCCAGGAGAGCCGCTACGCACTCATCTTGCAGGCCACACGACAACTGAAGGACGAGAACAACGACCAGATAATGGCTATCTTCGACGACGCCCTCTCCGTCCCACAGGAAGACGCGGGTATCTACTTGGTCAAAGCCATGCTAATGGTGAGACACGACTTCCCAAGGGACGAGGTCAACGCGGTTTATCGCCAGGCACTGGCCGTGGAGCCAGACAACGAGATGGCGCAAGGACTGCTCGTGCAGAACCTGGCGGAGGAGGAGCGGTTTGGCGAGATCGTCGATCTGTGCAAGACCTCGCTGCAATACACCCCCGACAACCAGCAGCTCTGCTACTTCGAAGGCTTCTCTCTGTTTCAGCTCAAAAGAAACGACGAGGCCCTTGCCTCCCTTCGGAAGACCGTCGAACTGCGCGACGAGGAGTCCGATTCGGGCATGATGGCCGACTGCTACTCCCTCATGGGGGAGATCTACCGCGAGAAGGGTATGGACAAGGCTTGCTACGAGGCTTACGACAGTTGCCTGCACTATGCACCGGACAATGTCGGGGCACTCAACAACTACGCCTACTACCTCTCCCTCGACCCCGCCGCCGACCTGCAAAAGGCCGAGCAGATGAGCCTCAAGGCGGTACAGAAGGAACCGGACAACGCTACCTTCCTCGACACCTACGCCTGGATTCTCTTCAAGGAGAAACGCTACGACGATGCAAAGACCATCGCCGAACGAGCCATCGCGAGCGACTCCACGCTTAGCAGCGTAGTAGTGGAGCATTGCGGTGACATCTTCTACATGGCGGGAGACACAGACCGGGCCATGGAGATGTGGCAGAAGGCAGCACAGGAAGACGAGGACAACGCCATCCTGCGACGGAAAATAGAACTCAAAAAATACATAGAAGAATGAAAACAAGACATATCCTGCTCTTCACCTCGCTCATGATGGCGGCCGCAGCTTGTGGCACGCAGCGGCAGGTGGGCGGAGAGGTCCCTGCGATGGAGAAGAGGCACACCGTCCATGCAGACAAGGACAAAGAGGCCACAGGCCTGCGCTTCATGCAGCGCGTGGCTGACAATGCCCTCTATCAAAAGAACCTGGTGTCGAGCCTCACCTTCACCCTGGAGCGCAACGGAAACGCGATCTCCGTGCCGGGCATTCTGAGAATGCGCAAGGACAACGTCATCCGGCTCCAACTGCTCATCCCCGTGCTACGATCAGAGGTGGGACGCATCGAGTTTACACCCGAGGGGGTGCTCTTCGTGGACCGCTACCACCACCAGTATGTCAAGACAACCTACGACGAGGTGGACTTCCTGCGCGACAACGGCATCACGTTCTACTCCCTCCAGTCGCTCTTCTGGAACCAACTGCTGCTCCCTGGAGAACAGCGCGTGGGAGAGGCGCAGCTCAGCAGATTCACACCAGAGATAGGGAGTGCTGACAATGTGCCCGTAAGACTCCACGATGGCAAGCTCGACTATGAGTGGACGGTGTCGAAGGACAAGGCGCAAATCCTCTCCTCGCTCATCACATACAAGAGTATCGCCCACGGCACCTCGACACTACGATGGAACTACGGCGACTTCAAAGCCTTCGGTTCGAAGCAGTTTCCATATTCCCACGACGTGACGGCCCAGACCGAAGCGACGGGAAAGCAGATGACACTCCGCGTGATGCTCACACTCAGCGACGTCAAAGCCGACGCCAACTGGGAGGAGCGCACCTCGCTGTCAGGAAAATATCAGCAAGTGCCTTTGGAGGAGGTGCTTGGCAAACTCATCCAGTTCTAAATGAAACAGTTGATTCTATACCTTATCGTCGCCCTTTGCTGCACGCTGGAGACCGCCACGGCACAAAGCACGCACACGCGACGCAAGAAGCATGCGCCGACGGAGGCCAAGGGCAAGACGCCCGCACGCCATACGCCCACCAAGAAGGCGCAGCCGGCACAGCCACGGCACAAACGCGGACAAAAGCCCGCGCCACAGCAGAAAAAACCTGCACCACAGAGGAAAAAGGGTACGCCGCGCCAGAAACCTGCTGCGCAGCAACCGAAATACACAGCGACCAAGGAGATCAAGGGCTTACAGCAGGAGAACCAGCGTATCAAGCAGGAGATCAAGCAGCACGAGGCCGAGTATCAGGAGAAGCAGCGCGACGTTGACAACCGTCTGAAGCGCATCATCACACTGGATACGGAGATCGGGCAGCACCAGCGCGACATCGACCACATCACCCACGACATCGATGGCATCGACAACAACATCGGTATCCTCAAGTCGCAGCTCAAGAACCTGGAATTGCAGTTGGGCGAGCGCCGTGCGCGCTTCATTCGCTCCATGCGCTACATGGCGCGCCACCGCAGCATCCAGGACAAACTGATGTTTATTTTCTCTGCAAAGAGCCTCTCACAGATGTACCGCCGTCTGCGCTTTGTCCGCGAGTATGCAGCCTACCAACGGGCGCAGGGCGAAAAGTTGCAGCAACAGCAGCAACAGATCGACGAGAAGCGGGCGCAACTGGGACAGATCCGACAGCAGAAGAACAACCTCCGCTACAAGGGACGACAGGCACAGGCCGCCGTCACCCAGAAGAAGGCTGAGCAAGAGAGTGTCGTCGCGTCGCTAAAGCAAGACCAGCAGGTACTTCAGGGCGTGATCACTGAACGCAGGAAGAAGCAGCAGGCCCTGGACGCACAGATCGACCGCCTGATCAACATCGAGATTCAAAAGGCGCGGGAGCGCGCAGCCGCTGAGGCGAAGAAACGCGCAGCGGAACGTGCGGCTCAGGCCAAGGCACGTGCCGAAGCCCTCGCGAGGAAGCGCGCAGCGGCACAGAAAGCTGCCGAGGAGAACGCCCGCCGTGTGGCCGAGGCCAAACGCCGAGAGGCGGAGGCGCAGCGACGCGCAGCAGAGGCAAAGCGCAAAGCCAGGGAGGAAGCCGAGAAGGCAGAACGGGAGCGCAAGCGGGCCGAAGAAGCGGCTCGAGCAGCCACCAGGGCACAAGACCGTGCCAAGGCAGAGCAGCGTGCACGCGAAGCTGAGCAACAACGAAAGAAGGCGGAGGAGCAGAAGCAGCGGGCCGAGCAACAGGCCCGGGAGGCAGAGGCCGACCGTCAGGCAGCAGAGCGCAAGGCCGCAGCCGAGAAGCAGCGCCATGATCGCGACGTCCGCGCGGAACAGCAGCGAGCTGATGCAGCCAACGATGCCAACCTTTCGTCAGCGGATAGGGCGATGACGGGTAGCTTCGCCAACGCCAAAGGCCGACTGCCCATGCCGCTGGCAGGAAAGATCGTCAGCCACTTCGGCAACTACAACGTCGAGGGTATGTCCAACGTGAAACTCAGCAACTCGGGCATCAATATCAAGGGTGCCGCGGGAGGAGCAGTGAAGAGTGTCTTCAAAGGCGAGGTGAGTAGCATCTTCGGCTATGGTGGCACGATGGTCGTCATGGTGCGCCACGGTGCCTACATCACCGTCTATGCCAACCTGCGCAACGTGAGTGTGCGACAGGGACAGAAGGTCGGCACGGGACAGACTTTGGGCACGGTAGGATCGGACGGCGTACTGCAGTTCCAGCTCCGTAAGGAGACTGCCAAGCTCAATCCGGAGTCGTGGCTCCGATAAAAGATACAGACAACAGAACGCATGATTTAGAACAGCGATTGGGAAGCAGCCATGTTTTCCAATCGCTGTTTTGATAAGCACCCAAGGGTATAAACGGTCGTGGCGCAGTAGCAGCAAAAATGGTGTTTTTTGGCAAACGAACGGCCGATTGGCGCAAGGGGCGGCCAAGGCTATTTTTCACCCCTTTTTATGGACTTAACTTCACAGGCCAACGAAGTTAACTTCATAGGCCGACGAAGTTAACTTCATAAGCCAATGAATATAACTTCATCGGGCCATGAAGGCAACATCCTTTTTTGGAGTAGTTTTTGCCCTGGCCAAGAGGTGGAGCAAAACAGCCATGTGGGTAATCATTTTTCTGGACTGACACCCTGGCCTCAATGCCTCATAGAGAGCTTATGGATCGCTACAAACCGCATTACGAGAGACGCTTTTTTGCGGTCCAAGACAAAATAGTCTCCCAATAATTTTCAAATTCGGTTAAAATGTGGTATTTTTGCATAGTAATCAAGAATACGCTATGCAGTTGAATAGTCATCTTTCCGTTCTCGTCCACGAAGTGGCCAAGCACTACGGCGCAAAACCAGCCATCACATTTCGCAATTTTGGCAGTTTGAAGTGGAAGAGCGTCTCGTGGAACCAATTCTCGACACGTGTCAAGCAGGTCTCCAACGCCTTGTTGAATTTGGGCGCAAAACCGCATGACACGATAGCCGTGTTCTCACAGAATTGTATCCAGTACCTGTACACGGACTTTGGAGCCTATGGAGTGCGCGTCAGAACAGTACCCTTCTATGCTACGAGCTCCGAGCAGCAGATACAATACATGATCCAGGACGCCAGCGTGCGCTTCTTGTTCGTCGGAGAGCAAGAGCAATATGACAAGGCACACAGGGTCATCGCCCTCTGCCCGACACTGGAGCGCGTGATTGTCTATGATCCCAGTGTGCGCATCAGTAGCAACGACCCCAACGCCCTCTACTTCAGCGACTTCATCAAGCTCGGCGAGAACCTGCCAAGACAGTCGGAGGTGGAGAAACTGTGGGCTGAGGCCAGCGACGACGACATCTGCGACATCCTCTACACCAGTGGTACGACGGGCGAGAGCAAGGGCGTCATCCTCACCTATGGGCAATACCGCGCAGGCCTGGCAGCCAACCAGCAGTGCGTGCCTATCAACGACCAGGACCGCGCCATCAACTTCCTGCCGTTCACCCATATCTTCGAACGCGCATGGTCGTACCTCTGCATATCTGTCGGCGCACAGCTGATCGTCAACACCTATCCGAAGGAAATCCAGGACAGTATGCGCGAGACCCATCCAACATGTATGTCGGCGGTGCCGCGATTCTGGGAAAAAGTCTATACTGCTGTCAAAGGACGCATGGAGAGTTCGTCGCCCGTGCAGCGCAAGCTGATGCAAGCCGCCATGTCCGTGGGACGGAAGCGCAACGTGTACTACCTTGGACGCGGAAAGCGCGTGCCTATCCATCTGGAGTTGCAATACCAGGTGTACAACCGCACTGTGCTCAGCCTGATACGAAAGCAGCTCGGTCTGGAGAACCCGCATATCTTCCCGACGGCAGGAGCCTATGTCTCACCGGAGGTGGAGGAGTTTGTCCACTCCATCGGCATTCCCCTCGATGTCGGCTACGGCCTCACCGAGAGTCTGGCTACCGTGTCCTGCGACCATTTGGGCAAACCGTTCACCGTCGGATCCGTAGGTCGGCCCATTGAGGGCATCGAGATCAAGATCGGCGAGAACAACGAGATCCTGCTCAAAGGCCCAACCATCACAAAGGGCTACTTCAAGCGCGACGCAGCCAATGCGGAGGCATTCGACGCCGAAGGCTTCTTCCATACGGGCGACGCAGGCTACATGAAGGACGGCGAGCTGTTCCTCCAAGAGCGCATCAAAGACTTGTTCAAGACTAGCAACGGAAAATATGTCGCCCCACAGATGGTGGAGGGCTTGCTGCTGGTGGACAAATTTGTCGATCAAGTGGTCGTCATTGCAGATCAGCGGAAGTTTGTCTCCGCCCTCATCGTGCCGGAGTTTGGCACGCTGGAGGACTGGGCGAACAAAAACGGGGTGGTCTATAGCTCGCGAGAAGAATTGTGCGAGAACACCACCGTACGCGAGATGATGAACGAGCGCATCATGACGCTCCAGCAACAACTGGCTCCCTACGAGCAGATCAAGCGGTTCAAGCTCATCAGCCGCCATTTCTCCATGGAGAACGGCGAACTGACCAACACGCTGAAACTGCGCCGAAGAGTGATCTACAAGAATTACGCGGAGGATATTGACAAGATGTACGAGGAGTAGCCTCCACACCATCATACAGAGAAAGCTATGATAACAGCCGAACAACTGAAAGATGTGCAACAGCGCACCGAGGCTTTGCACCGGTACTTGAACATCGATCAGAAGCAGATAGAATACGAGGAGGAACAACTCCGCACACAGGCGCCTGACTTTTGGGACGACCCCAAGCGCGCAGAGGCGCAGATGAAAAAGGTCAAGGGCATCGAGAAATGGCTCAAGGACTACAAGGAGGTGAGTACCCTCACCGACGAACTCTCACTCGCCGTGGATTTTTTCAAAGACGAGATTGTCAGCGAAGAGGAGGTGGACGCCCTCTACAACAAGGCGGTCAAAGCCATCGAGGCACTCGAACTGCGCAATATGCTGCGCCAGGAGGAGGACCCGATGGACGCAGTTCTGAAGATCAACTCCGGAGCAGGAGGCACGGAGAGCCAGGACTGGGCCCAGATGCTCATGCGTATGTACATGCGCTGGAGCGAGGCACAGGGATATAAAGTGACAGTCACGAATCTTCAGGAGGGCGACGAGGCCGGCATCAAGAGTGTGGAGATGACCATCGAGGGCGAATATGCCTATGGCTACCTCAAGAGCGAGAATGGCGTACAC
>OIBG01000270.1_pt1 | contig 11671 bp, 10 predicted proteins | sample 1581011 | NCBI WGS metagenome assembly OIBG01 (sample SAMEA3882533, study PRJEB24775) | human gut metagenome | biome: human-associated habitat; feature: intestine environment; material: feces | place: Netherlands | collected 2009/2010 | reverse complement strand
CGGTCCGTGGGACGTCGACGACGAGAACGTGCCCGACTATGACGAATACCTCGACATGGGCGCCTACTATCTGCCGTTCCTCCAAGGCATCGAACTGCGCGTGAAGGCCAACCGCGCCACCCAGCAGGTGCTCGGCACCACCATCACCTACGGATCCTCCAGCGTGGAGATCGAAGCCTTCGCCGCGCCGAAGACCATGGGACTGTGGGATGACGTGCGCGCCGACCTGGTTGAGGCCAACAAAGACGCCAAGGAGACCGACGGCGTGTTCGGCACCGAACTGACACTGCCGGTCGTGGTCAAGGGCGGACGCAAGGTCGTCACCCGCATCGTCGGTGTGGACGGACCGCGGTGGATGCTGCGCGGCATCTTCTCCGGCAAAGCCGCCACCGATCCGGACCACGCCGAAACCAAGGCGCTGAACCAGCTTTTCTCCAACATCGTCGTGGAACGCGGCGAGGACCCGCTGGCCCCGCGTGACCTCATCCCGATGCATCCGCCGGTCGCCCCGGCCGAACGCAAGGCCGCCAAGGAAGCCGCCGAAGCCGAACAGGCAGGCAGGACGATGGACATTCCAGGCCAGCCGAAGGGACCGTTTGACTCCGACCAGCAGGTCGAGGTCAAGACCACGTTGTCGCGTGGACCGATGTTCTCCGAAGTGCGCTGAGCGAACGACGACCACGAAAACACAAACGCATGGCTGAAACCGAAACCAAGAAAAGAACCGGCCTCGGCGCGCTCGCCGACGCCGGCGCAACCGTGCTGATGGTCACGCACCGCATGGCGAACGCGGCCGACGCGGACCATGTCGTAGTGTTTGATGGGGGTGTCGTCGTCGAGCAGGGCGACGCCAAGGAGCTCATCGACCACCCCAAAGAGGAACGCACCCGGCAGTTTTTGGCAAGCTACGGGAAATAACCGAAACCGGCAGACCGTTCGATTCAACGGCCTGCCGGTTATCTTTTTCTGTAGGGAGGGGTCTTGACCTCTCCGCGGCGCTTTGCGATCGGCACTCACGGCCCGGAACGGTCAAGACCGTTCCCTACAAATCCGCGTTTTCTATTTGCGATTTCCCCTCACGGAGCCTCCGTAGGGGCGCATTCTATATGCGCCCGCGCCGTCCGCGGCGGAAGCCTCCCCGGGCGGACAGGGAATCCGCCCCTGCAAAGCATTTTTTCGCGTCAATGCGCTATTACCGCACCGCAATGCACTCGATCTCGACGAGCGCTCCCTTCGGCAGCGCGGCGATCTGCACGCAGCTGCGCGCGGGGAAGCCGCCGTGGAAGTAGCTGCCGTAAATTTCATTCACGGTGCCGAAATCCCCCAGATCCTGCACAAATACTGTCGTCTTGACGACATTGTCCAGCGTCAGACCGGCCTCCTGCAGCACGGCCTGCAGATTCTTGAGCGCCTGGTGCGTCTGGGCCTGCACGCCCTCGGCCAATGCGCCGGTGGCGGGGTCCAGACCGAGCTGGCCGCTGCAATAGACGATGTCACCGGTGTCAACGGCCTGGGCATAGGGGCCCAGGGCGGCGGGTGCGTTCGTGGTAGCAATACGCTTCATAATACTAAACACTCCTCTATACTATTTTTCAGGCTCGTCGGTCTCGGGCGGCCATACAAAGCCGCGCCGGGCCAGGCAATCCTGCAAAAACTCCGTTGCCTGCTTCGTGTAGGCATCGTTGTCGTGGTAGTAGCTCACGGCGTGCTCTGCGCCGTGTACCGTCAAAAATTTCTTGCCCTTCGCGCGGCAGGCTTCATAGTTGCGCTTCCCCATATCATAGGGTACAAAGCCGTCCGCGTCGCCGTGGACAAATAAAATCGGCACCTTGCTCTGCGCTGCGGCGGCCTCGCAGTCGGCGTCCTCGGGGTCAAAGTGGCCGAACAGGATCGCGCCCAGCCGTCCAACCGCATAGGTCAGCTCCAGCGGCATGCCGGGCAGATACTCCGGCAGGCACTTGCGGGTGATCTCCCGCGGGCTGGTGTAGCCGCAGTCCGCCACAATGCCGCAGACGTTGTCCGGCAGGTTCAGCCCGGCGGCCAGCAGCACGGTGGCTGCACCCATCGAGACGCCCATCAAAAAGATCGGCACCTCGGGGCCGAAGCGGCTCCGCGCCCAGACTGTCCAGTCGCGGGCGTCGTAGCGCTCCTTCACGCCCATCGTAATCGTATGGCCGCCGCTGTAGCCGTGGGCGCGCTGGTCGGGCAGCAGTACATTGTAGCCCAGGGCCGTACACAGCGTATAGCCGCCCAGGCCGTCCCGCTCCGCATAGCCGCGGTAGCCGTGGAAGATGATTGCCAGCGGCGCGCCATCGGCGTGGTGGTAGTAGCGTGCGGCCAGCGGCGTACCGTCCTGCGCCGTGATGTGCACGGCCTTGAACATATCCCGCGCCAGCGCGTCGGCGTCGGGGCCCATGGCCTTGCGGTAGCACTCCCGCGTGGGCATATCCGCCGGGGAGGGCACCTTCGTCGTCGGCTTCTGGTAAAAGGCAACGCGGTAGACGGCATACGCCGCGCCCAGCACCGCCGTGCCCGCCGCGGCCCCTGCCGCCAAAAGAGGATGCTTTTTCATAACGGTCACCTCGTTTTCACTTTCCCAGATTATAACAAATTTCCCGGCATATCGCAACGATGTACCAAAAAAGTTTACACTTGCCAGCGCGGCACTTTCGCGGTATAGTAAAAGCATTCCATAAATGGAGGCCGCCCCCATGAGCGAACTGACCCAGACCCTGAAGATACTCGTCACCCGCTACCCCGGCACAATGGCCGAGCTGGCCCGCAAAGCGTCGATCGACCGCTCCACGCTGTACAAAATTGTAAGCGGTCAGCGCACCCCGCGGGAGTTCCAGCTGGAGCACCTGGCCGACGCGCTGGAATTGAGCGAGGAACAGAAATCCACCCTGCTGCTGCAATACAAGCAGCGTGGCCGCGGCCCCGATCCCAGGCTGCGCGCCGAGCTGCACCACCTGCTGGAGGTCTCTTTCCGGGTGGAGGATTTTACCCACCGCGAGGGTCTTATCTCCAACGAAGCCGCCAGCCAGCTGCGCTGCAGCGAGCAGTACATAGAGGGCAGCCGCGCAGTCGCCGCCGCCGTGGCATCGCTGGTGGCCAACCACATTCTGTCCGGCGATACCCGCCCGCTGTTCCTCTCGCCGTTCACAAACCCCATGCTGGACCATGTGCTGATAGAACGCTTTTCGGCAGCGGACGGCGCACCCGTCGCACTGTCCCAGCTGCTGGTTTATCCCGAGAACCGCGACATCCCCCGGGAATGGGTGTCCGGCGTGTCCGTCCTGACCCGCACACTGCCGTTCCTTTTCCTGCCCAAGCTGAATTACGAGGCCCGCGTCGTGCGCCACGTCATGACCGAGCCCAGCCCCGGCACGCTGATGCCTGTCTATCTGCTGCTGCCCAAGGCCGCCGTCATGATGGACATCCAGGGCCAGAAGGCCTACATCATCATGGACCGCCGGGCCGTCGAAAATCTGCGCCTTGCGTTCAGCCGCAAATATCTCAACGCTGCATCGGTGCTGAAGCTGGCCACCGATGCCCACGACTTTTCGGAATCCATAGCGCTGTACAACGACCTCTTTTCGGAAAAGCGCCGCTGCTCCATGATCCGCTACCAGCCGCCGTTCGCCCTGTTTGCCGACGAGAAAATGGCCCTGCAGCTTGTCCGGCCCGGCGCCGCGCTGCAGTCCCTGCCCGCCCTGCTCGAACACCTGCAGATGTGGAGCGCCCAGGCCCCGGACCTCTATTTCTGTGAGAAAGGTCTTTTGCAGTTTGTACGCACCGGGAAAATGTTCGACATTCCGCCGGATCTGTGCGATGCGCCGGACATTCCCACCCGCCGGGAGCTGCTCCTGCGGCTGCGCCGCGCTGCGGAGTCTGACCGCCGCACCCTGCGCATCGTGGACTCTGCCCAGCTGGCGCCGACTCCGTCGATGAGCGTCAATGTTTTTCAGGGCCGTGGCGTTGTGTTCTGCCAGGCTATCCGGGAGCCGGACGAGCAGTATTGCCGCGAGTATCTGATGCAGGACCCCAACCTGACCGAAGCCCTGCTGGCCTACCTCGATGACGGCCACGCCTCTGATTGGCTGCGCAGCCAAAAATATACGCTCGACTTTATTGATTATTGTCTGCGTCTGCTGTAAAATAGAAGCAGTATCGGTCCTGCCTGTACGGCGGGGCCCTTTCTGCAAAGGAGAAAAACAATGGCACATACCGAGACCATGCTGGAAAGCAGGGAAATCTTCAATGGCCGCGTCATCCGCGTGACCGTGGACAAAGTACAGCTTGAGGACGGCACGACCTCGACGCGGGAGATTGTCCACCACCACGGCGGCGCCTGCATCCTGCCTGTGGACGCCGACGGCAGCGTGACGATGGTACGTCAGTTCCGCTACGCCTTCGGCGAGGAGATCTGGGAGCTGCCCGCCGGTAAGCTCGAAGCGGACGAGGATCCGTTTGAGGCCGCCAAGCGCGAGCTGAGCGAGGAGTGCGGCCTGACCGCCGACAATTATATCGATCTCGGCGTCGTCTATGCCACCGTCGGCTACGACAGCGAGAAAATCTATCTGTGGGCCGCCACCGGCCTGCACAGCACAGCACAGCACCTCGACGCGGGCGAGTTCCTTGATGTCGTCAAAATGCCGTTCGACGAGGCCCTCGGCCTTGTGATGGACGGCACGATCAAGGACAGCAAGACCCAGGTCGCGCTGTTGAAATACGCGCAGCTGCGCGCAAAAGTCTGAATGGGCGTTGAAATTCTGGACAACGGCACCCGCGTGCTGACCGCGCCGGGCGCGACGTTCGGCACCGACGCGCTGCTGCTGGCCCGCTTCGCGCAGCCCCGCAGAAACGAGCGTGCGCTCGACCTGTGCAGCGGGTGCGGCATCGTCTCACTCGTTTGGCACGACGCCGGGCACCGCGGCCCCTGCACCGCGCTGGAGATCGACCCCGCCGCGTCCGCCCTCTGCGCCGCGGCCCTGGCCGAAAACACCGACGCCGCGCACATCGCGCCGGTCTGCGGCGACCTGCGGCAGCTCTGCACCGCCGGGCCGGAGCAGGGGCAGTACGATTTTGCCGCCTGCAACCCGCCGTACTTCACAGCCGGTCCCCGCAGCCCGAACCCGCGCCGGGCCGAGGCCCGCCACACCGGCAGCTGCACCACCGCCGACGCCGTGGACTGCGCGCGCCGCGCCCTGCGGGACGGCGGGCGGTTCCTGCTCTGCCAGCGCCCGGAGCAGTTGGCGGAAATTCTGGCCGCCTTACGCGCCGCGCGTCTTGAGCCGAAGCGTCTGGCTTTTGTCAAGAACCGCCCCGACGCCGCGCCCTGGCTTTTCCTCGTCGAAGCCCAGAAGGGCCGCAAAACCGGCCTGCGCGTCGAGCCGGACATTCTGATTCAAAGCGGCGCCGCCCTCTACGGGCCAACTACTTTGTAGGGGCGGGTATCGCCCGCCCGTGCTCGTTTGCGGCAGCGGCAAACACCCCGGGCGGATATGGAATCCGCCCCTACGGCGCAGGGGTCGATGCTTGGCATCGACCCGAAAGGCCGCCGCGCCCCCCTTTCCCCCAACACCATTCAATAAGGAGCTATTGTATCATGGGACTTTTCACGCGCAATTTTGATAAACCCGGCCCGGGCGTATCGCCTGACGCCCCCCGCAAAAAGGGCGCTGCCCGCTTTTTTGAGATTTTGGGCCGCGATTTTTCCACCATCTGGCTGGCCGGCATACTGGCGATGCTCGGCGGTCTGCCGTTTGCCGCCGGTGTCTGGTTCGCCGTCGAGACCCACTCTTTGGTCCCGCTCGTCATCGCGGGCGTGCTGGGCGGCATGATCGCCGCGCCGCAGATCGTCGGCCTGAACGACACGATCCTGCGCACGCTGCGCGACGAGCCCGGTTACTGGTGGGAGACCTACCGCCGCACCTGGAAGCGCAACCTGAAGGAATCCCTGCTGCCCGGCGCTGTCTGCGGCCTGCTGCTGGCCATGGAGCTTTTCTCACTCTGCCACATCAACATTGCCGGTGGGCAGGTGGCCGTGATCGCCGTGCTGGTCGCCATCATCCTGCTGGCCGGCATTGCCCAGTACCTCTACGTGCAGGTCGCGCTGCTTGACCTGTCCTTCGCCGGATTGTTGAAGAACTCCCTCATGCTGTTCCTGGGCTACCTGCCCCGCAGCGGCCTGGGCCTGCTGTGGCAGCTGCTGTACTGGGGCGCTGTGGCGCTGTTCTGGCCGATTTCCAGCTTTGTGCTGATTTTAACCAGCCTGTGGCTGCCCTGCCTGCTGAGCCTGATGGCCATTTACCCCGCACTGGAAAAGAGCTTTGACATCGAGAAAAAAATCAAGGCCATCCGTGAGGCCCAGCTCCACGGTGACGACGACCAGTAATTTTACCGCGAGGGACGCACTGCGTTCCTCTTTTTTTGTTGCGAAAGCGCCGCAAAAAGGGTATAATGTTATAATAGGTAGTTTGTCGAAAAACTCCTGTAGGGGCGAGCATTGCTCGCCCGTGCCCGTATGCCTTGTAAGAAAGCCATCTCGGAAAGCGCGTTGCTGCGCCAAGCTGGCGGGCGACCAATGGTCGCCCCTACATTCTCTATATAGCAAAGTCGATGTTTTTTGACACGCTGATAATAGGTTTATTGTCTGCAAGAGGAGGCGGCTGCGTGAAAATTCTGCTGATACACTGTCATTACCGGCTGCCCGGCGGCGAGGATGCCGTCTTTGCCGCGGAGCGCGCCCTGCTGGAGCAGCACGGCCACACCGTCTTCGTCTATGAGCGCAGCAATGAGGAGGCCGCCCACGGCGCGGCTAAGGCGCTGCTGCCCTTTCGCGCCGTCTGGAACCGCCGGGCCGCCCGCGACGTGCGGAATATCATGGAACAGCAGCACATCGACGCCGTCCACATCCACAACACGCTGCTGCTCCTCAGCCCTGCCGTCGTGCGCGCCGCCAAAAAATGCGGCGTGCCGGTGGTGCTGACGCTCCACAACTTCCGCCTGTTCTGCCCGAACGGCATCTTACTGCGGGACGGACGGGTCTGTGAGGACTGCCCGCACCACGGCCTGCACTGCGCACTGCGGCACCGCTGCTACCGCGGCAGCCGGGCGCAGACGCTCGTCGTCGTGGCCGCCTACTGGCTGCATCGTGTGCTGGGCACATGGCGCGGCATCGCCATCACCACCCCCACCGAGTTTGACCGGGAAAAGCTGCTGGAATTCAATAAGATCCATCCCACCTTCGACGAAAATCGCCTTGTCGTCAAGCCGAACCCCGTGAACGTGCCCACCGGCCCCGTCACCCCCTGGGAGGAGCGCAAGCGTCAGTTCGTCTTTGCGGGCCGCTTGGAGGAACTAAAGGGTCTGCGCACCGTCATTGAGGCATGGCGCATTCTGGGCAAGGACGCACCGCTGCTGCTTGTGGCCGGGGACGGTCCGCTGGCCGACTGGGCCAAAGCGCAGGATCTGCCCAAGGTGCAATTCGTCGGCCAGCTTCCGCGGGACGCGCTGCACCGCCTGATGGCCGAGAGCCGCGCCGTCGTCGCCGCCAGTCTCTGCTATGAGAGCTTTGCCCTTGTCCCGGCGGAGGCCCACGCGCTGGGCACGCCGGTGCTGGCCAGCGGCATCGGCAATGTCGGGGCGTCGGTGCGGCCCGGGTTTGACGGGCTGTGCTTTGCCCCCGGCGACCCCGCCGCGCTGGCCGGGGCTGTCCGCGCCATGAGCGCCATGCAGTTTGACTGCACGGCCATCTCCAACGCCACCCGCCGCCGCTTCAGCGCCGAGGAAAACTACAAGACCCTGCTAAAACTATACGGCCGCCGCGCCGCCGAGGAAGTATCATGAACCAGTTTTACCGCGCCCTGCACATGCCGCCCAAGCGGCTGCTGCGCAAAGTCATGGGCGAAAAAGAAATCTACACCATCGCCGTGCGCCCCCGCCCCACTGCCGAGGGCACCGAGCCGCTGCCCGCTCTGGAAGGCGGCCCCTACACCCTGCTGCCCCGGCGGGAGGGCTGGTGGTTTGCCGACCCGCTGCTCTACCACCGGCGCGGCAAGCGCTGGCTGTTCGCCGAGGCGATGGACCTCTCCACCGGCAAGGGCCGTCTTGAGGTCTGCGAGCTGCACGACGACGGCACCGCCGACGACTGGCGCGTCGCGCTGGAAGAAGATTTCCACCTGTCGTTCCCGATGGTCTTTGACTGGAACGGTGAGGTCTGGATGATCCCCGAGACCGGCAGCGACCACAGCCTGCGGCTCTACCGCTGCAAGACCTTCCCCACCCAATGGGAGCTGGTGCAGCGCTTTCCCACGGACGAGGAGCTCTGCGACACGATTTTGCTGGACCGCCGCGCCGAGGCCCTGACCCTGCTTTGCAGCGAGACCCGCCCCGACAATCAGCTCTATGTGCGCTACCGCCGCTACACGCTGCGGCACGCCGTACAGGAGACCGCCGCCGTCCCGCTGCCTGCCGAGGACACCCTGCCCGCCGCGCCCGGCCCGTTTGAGCTGCTGCCCGATGAAGCCTACAATCTGCAGCACCGCGACTTTGACCTTGTCAGCCGCAACGCCGGGCCGTTTTTCCTGCTGGGTGAGCAGATCATCCACCCCACCCAGGTCAGCACCACCGTGGACTACGGGGTCTATCTGCAGTTTCTCGCCCGCCGCGGCAGTTCGGAGGTGCCTCTGTGCGCCGCCACGCCGCAGAACGTCGAGATCACCGGCCTTGCCCCCGCGGACATCATCGGCATCCACACCTACTGCCGCGATGACGTTTTAGAGATCATCGACGCAAGGTATCTGACAAAGCTGCCGAAGATCGAGACAGCCGTCGAAACCGTTTCCGAAGCAAAGCCGTAAAAAATCGTGCTCTGTAGGGGCGAACATTGTTTGCCCGTCAAGTTGGCGTGGCTGTGCTTTTCCGGAAAGGCCGCTCCCATCGGAAACGGCCAGCGGGCGAACCATGTTCGCCCCTACAATGTGGGATAGCAGCTGACAAACCGCTCCCGCCCCCAAATTCGCCCCGATCTGCGCCGCGTACAGCACCGCGCCAAGCCGTACATTCCCCAGCAGGGCCCCGCCGACGCAGCCGATCACAAACCCGGGCCCGGAGCAGCAGCCCAGCACCTGCAAAAGTGCAGCATCCCGCCGCGTAATGCGCCCCGCACCGTACAGCTGCCCGGCCAGCCGCGCACACACTGCATATCCGCCAACCCAGGACAGCAGCAGCGCCCGCGCGGTCTCGGCGGATGCCAGCCCCAAGACCCGCTGCATGGGCCGCAGCAGGACGGCGGGCGGCGGGGCAGCGGTCAGCAGCTCGCACACGACAAAAAACGGGAACAGCGCAGGTAAAACGCTTTGCAGGCAGAGCGCCGTGCCCCCGGCAAAGCCCCGGGTAGCGGCCTCCGGCACGGCCAGCACAAGCACCCCAAACGCCAGCGCTGCCGCTGCTGCAAGCCCCTGCCGATTTTTGCCGTTGTTCATATTGCGCACCTCACTGCGTATACTGGACTGACAAGTCTTGTGCGGGGAGGAAACAGCCATGAAACCGAAAAAGCCGCGTCCCCGCAAGCCGCGGGAGCGCCCTGACCTGCGCCGTCTGGCGGCTCCGCCGCCCGCGGACTTCTACCGTCTGCCGGAGCTGGAGCTGCGCGGCGGCAATCTGCTGACCGACGGCTGCCGCAGGGTGCTGGACTTCACACCGCAGCGCATCTGTCTGGACATGGGGGACACCCTGGTAACATTGTATGGCGCGGACCTGCGGATAGAATCCTTCGCGGGCAAAAGATTGATCGCGGCGGGGCGGTTCGCGCGCATTGAGCTGCGCAGCAAGTGGGAGGTGCCGCAGGAATGAGGCTGCAATTCTGGGCAGCGGATACCCTCCGCTTTTCGGTCACAGGGCCGGAGCCGCACCGCTTTTTGAACCGTGCCGCCGCGGCGGGCGTGCGGCTGCGGCGCGTCCGCTGGCAGCGGGACGGCTATGCGGCTACGGTCAGCGGTGCAGACCGCCGCCGGTTGGAGAGAATCGCGCGGGACGGCGGCTGGACGCTTGCCGTGACCGCCCGCCGCGGCCCGGGAAAGCACACGGAGCGCCTGCTGCAGACCCGCCCCGGGCTGGCCGCGGGGGCCGTGCTGTTTTTGCTGCTGGTGCGGGCGCTGGGCGGCCTTGTCTGGTGCATCGACTTTGGCGCGATGGACCCCGGTCTGCAGCCCGCCATGCGCCGGCTTTTGGCGGACTGCGGCATTCATGAGGGCGTGCTCCTGACAAAGCCGCTGCTGCAGACCGCGCAGGCACAGGCTTTGCGCCGCAGTGAGGTGTTCGGCTGGGTCAGCCTGAACTTTACGGGCGGCTGCCTTGCCATCGAGAGCACGCCCTCCCAGACCCAGACCGTGCGGGAGCCGCCGCCCCGGCAGGGCCTGTACGCCAGTGCGGACGGGGAAATACTCGCCGTTGAGATCGAGAGCGGCTTTGCAGCGGTGACGGTGGGGCAGACCGTCGCCCGGGGCCAGCTGCTGGCTGCTGCTGAGCGGCTGGACCGCAAGGGCAACGCTGTGCCGCAGGGCGCCGACGGGCGCGTTATAGCGCGGGTACAAAAGCATTACACAGCCAGCCAGTCCCTGACGGCAGAGGCTTCCGTCTACACGGGCCGCAGCAGCGTGCAGGCGACGCTGTACCTGCCGTGGCGCAGCTATACAGACGAGCCGGAGGACCCGCTGACCGGCATCACGCAGACCGACTGGCTGCCCGTGCAGCTGGGCCGCCTGGCGCTGCCCGCCAGCCTTTGCCGCGTGACGACCTGGGAGCAGCTGCCGGACACGGTGCAGTATTCCGAGGCTGCCGCCGCCGCACTGGCCCTGCGCGCCTGCCGCGCCGTGCTGCTGGCCGAGTTCCCGGATGCGGTCATCGAGGCAGAGCAGCGCGAAATTTCCGCGCAGGAAGGCGCAGAAACGGCAGCTGTGACCTATATTTTCACCGCCAACATCGCCGCACCGCCGTGATTCGACATATTTTGCTTAGGATGACGAAATGACTGATAAAATTTTGTGCAATATTCATAGTTTCTTTTGTGAAAAACTGTGATATAATCTAAATGTATAGCTATATGCTACACCATGAAACCGGGAGGATGAAAATTTGGCAGAACGATCTTTGGAACTGGACAGCATTGAACTGGCAGCAGCCATCTTTGGCAGCGGCGACCAGAATATCCACCTGCTGGAAAAGGAATTCCGCGTCACGGCGGTCTGCCGCGGCTCGGTGCTGCGCTTTACCGGTGAGCAGAAGGATGTGGACGCCGCCGCCCGCGCCGTGGACGGCATGGTCACCCTGATGGAAAACCACACCCCGCTTGAGGAGCAGACCGTGCGCTACTGCATCAGCCTGGCCCACGGGGGTGAGGAAAAGCGCCTGCGGGAGCTGACCGACGATTTCGTCGCAGTCACGGCCAAGGGTCGTCCCATCCACCCCAAGACGCTGGGCCAGAAGGAATATCTCGCCGCCATCCGCAAAAATGCCATCACGTTCGGCGTCGGGCCTGCGGGCACCGGCAAGACGTATCTGGCTGTGGCAATGGCGGTCAAGGCGTTCAAGTCCAAGGATGTCAGCCGCATCATCCTGACCCGCCCCGCCGTCGAGGCGGGGGAGAAGCTCGGCTTTCTGCCGGGCG
>OIBG01000269.1_pt1 | contig 11688 bp, 10 predicted proteins | sample 1581011 | NCBI WGS metagenome assembly OIBG01 (sample SAMEA3882533, study PRJEB24775) | human gut metagenome | biome: human-associated habitat; feature: intestine environment; material: feces | place: Netherlands | collected 2009/2010 | reverse complement strand
TTGGAGACTTCCGATGTCACTGGCGGAGGTCCAGAACTCTTCTTATATCAATCAGGTTATCTCACCATCAAATCGTGCGTAGGAAATGTCTATCACTTAGGCTTCCCAAATGAAGAGGTAAAACAGGCACTATACGAATGCGTACTGCCTGCATTGACCATGCGACAAGAGGCTGATACACAATCTCTGCAAGCGCAGTTGTACCAATATCTGGAATATAAAGAGTTAGACAAGGCGATGAAAGCGCTCAAAGCATTGGTTGCCGATGTGCCTTACAGCAACAAGAAGTTGGCATCCATGGATATGGAAGAGCGTTACCGTCTGATCATCAGTACCATCTTGAATGCCATCGGTTTGAAGGTGGAAGTAGAGCACATGCTTTCTACTGGCAGAATCGACCTCATTGTCAAAACAACTCATCACATCTATATAATAGAACTGAAGTTAAGAAACAATGGAGGCAAGGAAGCTGCCATCACGCAAATTCGAGACCGACAATACCTGGAGCCTTTCAAGGCCGACAAGCGAGAGGTAGTAGGCTTAGGCATAGAACTAGACGAAGAAGGCAAAGGCATTTTGGATTGGGAGATGGTAAATGAAGAATAAAGCAACACAGGGGCATGTCGTTACTTGATACGGCATGCCCTTCATTTTCAAGAATGTCCTTACTTGATGTTTTGTAAAAATGGAGTAAAGACATTTGCAAGTTGAGTCAACAAATAGCGGGTATTTTATCTCCAACTTTCCAAAATGTTTCTTTTCAACTCTCCCCAATTATCCTTTGCATATAAAAGCATTTGGCTACTTATTCTGAACAAGGCTTTAAAACTAACGTAATATATAACCCAAGTATTTGCCGCGGTAATTTCTTGTTTGAATACTGGGAATAAACGTCAAGAAACTTTTTGGGTGTAAAGGCCAATGTTGGTTCTCTAACATTATCTATCGTCAGTTTGTATTTTTTAAGAATTGAATTGATATCATCATACAAATACGAAGAACGAATCATATTTGTAATACTTTTAATTTCCGCCAATTCCCCCTTACTCCAGCCATCATATTTATTTTTCCTATTGTACCTTTTGGGTAGGTTTAACTTGAAAGATATCGCCAAGGACAAATCTATAGGAACTTGCATGTTAATCATCTCTAGCTCATTTGTCTCTTCCCTTGTTGCCATATAAGGAAAAGTTTGTTCCAAAAAGAGTTTATTTTTAGCCCAACTAACCGTATCATTTAATTTTACATCAAGCACACAATGCTTTCCAACGGCTGCATTTTGATTATATTTTATCCATCTATAATGGACAAATAAACTCCGAATGCTATCATCTGTTTTTTCATACATACTCTTATCATAAAACCGATAGTCAGACACTATAAATTTATTATAGTCTTCCTTTTTAGAACAAATATAAAATCCATTGACTTGGCCCACAGATTTTTGGGCTTTGATGTTTCCCAAGAAACAAACTAATAGTAAAAAATATAATAAATGTCTCATACTTTCATTTAATTTGTAAAACAACATGTATATACTAATTTAAAAGTGTACCACTTTCTAATTAAAAAGTGTACCGCTCTTCACCGCATCATTGCTCCTTATGTAAAGCTAGCTGAATTCTTAAAGAATCTACAATACAGCCATATCTACTTTTATCCAATGGACCATAAATCGAATCCTTAACTTTGTCTATAACCCAATACACCTTCTTTTGTTTTTTCATTTGTTGGTAATATCTTATTTCTTTTCTCTGCCAAACAGTATCATTATCAAGTGAGGCAGGATCAAATTTTTGATATGCCACGATATACCGTTCATTATAAGCATAATCGATGATTTCTGGAAATAGTACCAACGTATCAACTCCCTTTTCATCTTGCTTACAAATACTTTTTGCACAATAAGAGTAACCGTTACCTAAATCCCAGTAATCACCATGAATGCAACTTGTTACCAATAACCCTATTAGTATAAATATCACACAATGTTTCATCTTAAAAAATTTTTCTTATTCCTAATTTCCGTAACACCATAATTTAATATTAATTTTATAAGAGCAACACATAGTTGCTTTGGATTTTACCATGTCAGAAATTTCACTTATCTTAGTGTTGCATATAAAAACAAATAAAACTCTGAATGACATGGCAAAAATACAAATAAAATCTAAGAAACTTGCTCCTTTTGGAGGAATTCTTTCGTTTATGGAGTTATTTAATGCTCTTTTGGATCAAACAATAGATTTCACCTTGGGATTGAGATGTTCATTGTATGGCTATTAATATAGCGAGATTCTACGTTCTCTAATGTTGGTATATCTTTGTGGCGGCTCATGTATTGAGGATGTTACAACACACCTTATGAAACCTTTGTCACTCCATCAGTTTCTTCTTACTTTGCCAAAAAAGCCAGACGATTGAGTAAGAGTATCCGGCAAAAAAGAGGGTAACTGGAGCTTTTGCAACCAAGTTGCAGAAACCTTTTCGTAATTTTGCAACCGAAATAGAAAAAGGAACTGAATGTTCCTGGTTATATAGAACTAAAAGTATTGCAAAATTATGGAAGAAATGAAACTTTCTCACGAACATCATCATGAATGCCATTGTGAAGATTCTCACGAACATCATCATGAGCACAATCATGACTGCTCATGCTCCACAGAAGAACATGAGCATCAGGGGTGCGGTTGCCACCACCATCATCATCATGAAGAAGGCGGTTTGAAATCCAAACTCTTTCTGATTGGAGCTACCATCATCCTCCTGGTCATCGCTGTTTTCATCGAAAAGAATTACGACCTGGCTACCTGGCAGTTACTCCTCGTCTATCTCATTCCTTATTTATTGATAGGACATGAGACGCTGGGCGAAGCTGCAGAAGGTATTGCCAAGGGCGATATGTTTAACGAAAACTTTCTGATGGCTATCGCTACCATCGGAGCCCTTTGCATCGGATTCTTTCCTGGATCAGACACAGAATTCCCGGAGGCTGTCTTTGTGATGCTCTTCTTTCAGGTGGGCGAACTCTTCGAAGGATATGCGGAAGGAAAGAGCCGCGACAGTATTTCGCATCTGATGAATATCCGACCGGATGTAGCAAATGTTGAAAGAAACGGAAAGGTAGAGTCGGTTTCGCCGGAAGACGTCAAGATAGGAGAAACTATCGTAATCCGTCCGGGAGAGAAAGTTCCATTGGATGGTATTGTTGTTGAGGGAAGCTCAGCCTTGAATACCATTGCCCTGACAGGTGAGAGTATGCCACGGGATTTGAATGAAGGCGATACTATCATGTCCGGTTGCATCAACCTTTCAGGAGTAGTTCGTGTACGCACCACCAAGAGTTTTGGCGAGAGTACCGTATCCAAGATTATTTCTCTGGTAGAGAGTGCAGACAAGAACAAGTCGAAGAGCGAGGCTTTCATCACCCGTTTCGCCCGAGTCTATACTCCTATCGTTGTTTTCGCAGCCATTGCCCTGGCGGTTATTCCTCCATTCCTGGCAGCAACAGGAATCGTAGGTGAAGGAACCTTTGGCGAGAACTTCCCATTATGGCTCAACCGCGCCTTGATATTCCTGGTAGTTTCCTGTCCTTGCGCCCTGGTCATCAGCGTGCCCCTCACCTTCTTTGGCGGCATCGGCGGAGCATCCCGGAATGGTATTCTCATCAAGGGCAGCAACTATATGGATGCTTTAGCCAAGGTGGGAACCGTTGTGTTCGACAAGACCGGAACTCTGACCCACGGAGAGTTTGCCGTGGCAGCTGTTCATGCAGATGATTCCTGCCCAGACCATTCATCCCACGATGCAGATAATGTGCATATTGGCGAATATTCTGACAAGGAGAAAATCCTGCTTCATCTGGCAGCTCATGCCGAGCATTTCACCACTCATCCTATCGGAGCAGCCCTGCGTACTGCCTTCCCGCAAGAAGCAACGGATGGCTGTGAGGTGACCGATGTAGAGGAAATTGCAGGACAGGGTATCCGTGCCCAAGTGAACGGCAAGGTGGTTTGCGTGGGCAACAAGAAGATGATGGAAAGCATCGGTGCAAAATGGCACGACTGCAACCAGGTGGGAACCATCATCCACGTCGCCATTGATGGCAAGTACGCAGGACATATTGTGATCAACGACACCCTTAAGGAAGGAAGCGCCCATGCCATCAGAGAGCTGAAAGAACTGGGAGTAGAGAAAACGGTAATGCTGACGGGCGACCGCAGAGAAGTGGGAGAAGATGTTGCCCACAAACTGGGACTGGACGAGTGCCGCGCAGAACTGCTGCCAACCGACAAGGTTTCGCATGTAGAACAACTGCTGATGACAAAACCAGCAGGCAAGACGCTCGCTTATGTAGGCGATGGCATCAACGATGCCCCTGTATTGAAGCGTGCCGATGTGGGCATTGCCATGGGTGGACTTGGAAGCGATGCAGCCATCGAAGCTGCCGATGTAGTACTGATGGATGATGACCCTAGAAAGATTGCCCTTGCCGTGAAGATAGCCAGGAGAACCATTCATATCGCTCACGAGAACGTGATATTTGCCATCGGAGTGAAGGTTGCCGTACTGATTCTCGCCACCATTGGTCTCGGCACCATGTGGATGGCTGTCTTTGCCGATGTAGGTGTTACGGTCCTGGCAGTATTGAACGCCATGAGAAGTTTGGGTAAAAATCGTCTTTTTTATCGTTAAATACCAAAATAAGTTGTATCTTTGCAACCGAATTGCAATATACAATGCTGAATGGTTATGTATAAAAAAGACATTTTGACTATGAATAAGATTATCAAACTCATCTTCGTACTCTGCTGCTTCTGCGGCATTGCACAGGCTCAGCCTCAACGCCCTAAGCTCGTTGTAGGCATCGTTATCGACCAGATGCGATGGGATTATCTCTATCGCTACTACGCCCGCTACGGCGAAGGCGGATTCAAGAGAATGCTCGGAGAAGGATTCAGCGTAGAAAACTGCAAGATTCCTTACATCCCTTCGGTTACAGCCATCGGCCACTCTTCTATCTGGACCGGTTCCGTGCCTTCTATCCACGGAATCGCCGGAAATAACTTCGTGAAAGATGGAAAAGTAGTGTATTGTACTGCCGACGATACCGTCAACCCAGTAGGTTCAGACAGCAAGGCTGGCAAGATGTCGCCTCGCAATCTGTGGGTAACCACCATCGGCGATGAACTCCGTCTGGCTACCAACAACCGCTCTAAGGTGATTGGTGTAGCCTTGAAAGACAGAGCATCCATCCTCCCTGCGGGCCATCACGCCAATGGCGCTTTCTGGTTTGATGACAAATCGGGCAAGTTCATCACCAGTACTTTCTATATGGATAAGTTGCCAGAGTGGGTGAACAAGTTCAACAAGCAGAAACTCCCAAACAAGTATCTTTCCAAGAAATGGGAGACGCTCTACCCTATCGATTCCTACAAGGAGAGCACCAGCGATGACAACAACTACGAGAATGAAATTGTTGAAGGCGAAAAGGCTGTATTGCCACTCGATCTACCTTATATAAAAAGCATGGTTACAAGATTCTCCGCAGTACCCCATTCGGCTGCAACCTGACTTTCGATATTGCCAAGGCTGCCATTGAGGGAGAAAATCTGGGTAGAAACACAGATACTGATTTGCTGACCATCAGCTGCTCAAGCACCGATTACATCGGTCATCAGGTGGGAGTAAACGCTATCGAAACAGAGGATTGCTATCTTAGATTAGATAAGGCTTTGGCTGATTTCTTCGCTTATCTCGACCAGACCGTGGGCAAGGGAAATTATCTCACCTTCCTCACCGCCGACCATGGAGGCGTGAACAACGCCACCTTCCTGCAGGACCAGCGAATCCCTGCCGGCATTTGGAACAAGAAGGGACTGGTAGATGAATTGAACAAGAGTCTGAAGACAAAGTTCAACACCGACAAGGACCTAGTAAAGACCATTATGAACTATCAGGTATTCTTCAATACAGACATCATCGAAGAACTCGGTCTGGATTACGCAGCCATCAAGCAGATGGTAGTAGACAGACTGAAGAAAGACAAGGATGTGCACTATGCCTTCGACATGGAGAAGACCTCTATCGAGAGCATCCCTGAAGAGCTGAAGTTCCGCGCCATTAACGGTTATAACCGCGAGCGCAGCGGAGGTGTTCAGATTGTACTGAAACCAGGTCACTACGATTATTACAGCAGCAAGGGAACTACCCACGGAGCATGGAATCCATACGATATCCATATTCCTTGCATGTTTATGGGTTGGGGCATTCAGCACGGCGAGAGCGCCCAACCTCACTATATGACGGATATTGCCGCTACCGTTTGTGCGATGCTGCATATCCAGGCACCTAACGGTTGCATCGGCACACCGATATTCTAATAAAAAGCAAAAAGCCAGATAATAACAAAGGCTAGGTTCACGATTCTGGAAACCTAGCCTTTATTTTTTATTCAAAAGAATATGTTCTTCTATTCCGAGAAGAACATCTCTTATTCTTCGTTCATAATCTTCATATATTCCTCGTAAGAAATATATCTGCCACCCATCGATTTGAGATGAGGAGTCTCCAACTGACAATCTATCATCTTGCCACCGTGCTCCTGCAAGTATCTGGCAAGAAAGATGAGGGCAATCTTAGAAGCTGACGGAACCCTGGAGAACATGCTTTCTCCGATAAAAACCTTGCCGATGGTGACACCATAAAGTCCACCCACCAGTTCATCAGTTTCATTATCCCATACCTCTACGCTCGCCGCAAAGCCCTGCTTATGGAGGGCAGTAAATGCCTGGATGATGTTCTCGCCCAGCCATGCGCCATCTTCCCAATACCGTCCGTTGGTCTTGCTGCATCCCCGTATCACGCCATCGAAATCTTCGTTGATTCCTACGCTGTATCGGTTCTTTCTCATCAGGGTACGCATGGAATGACTGATGTGGATTTCATCAGGGAAGATGACGAAACGCTTCATCGGACAGAACCAGAGTATTTCAGGCTGGTCACGGAAACTATACCAGGGAAAGATGCCATTGCTATAAGCCAGCAACAGGCGGTCGATACTCAAATCGCCACCAATCGCAAAACATCCATCCTCATCGCCATAATGCGGATCGGGAAAGTAAATCTCGTCCGCAGTATCATCTATCTGTAATATCATACGCTTATCTTTTATCAAGAATATTCTTGACTAGACTTTCATTCTAATAATTAATCACCAGTTCCTTTCCGTCAAAGTCGACATGCGCCTTGCCACTCTTCTTGAGTTTGCCGAAGAGCAGCGCCTTCATCAGGATCGGTTTCAGGCGGTTACCGATGACACGGTCCATCTCGCGGGCACCATATTCCTTGGTAAAGCCCCATTTCAGCAACTGTTCACGCGCAGCATCGGTTAACGTTACGGTAACTCCCTTTGCTGCCAGTTTCGCATCGAGTTGACGAAGTTTCTTGGCAAGAATCAGCTCAGCCATGTGCTTATCCATATCGTTGAACACCACCGTGTCGGAAAGTCGGTTGATAAACTCAGGCTTGAAAGTCTTCTTCACCTGTGCCAGCATCGCTTCGCCACGACTTACGTTTCCATTGAAACCTACGCTAGCCCGTGAAGCATATTGCGCTCCGGCATTTGAGGTCATAATGAGAATCACGTTACGGAAATCAGCCTTCTGGCCCTTGTTATCAGTCAGACGGGCATAGTCCATTACCTGGAGCAGGATGTTGTAGATATCGCTATGCGCCTTCTCTATCTCATCGAGCAGGAGTACACAGTTTGGCGTCTTGCGGATGGCATCGGTCAGAAGACCGCCATCTTCATAACCCACGTATCCGGCAGGCGAACCGATGAGTTTAGCCACGGTATGCTTCTCGGTGTATTCACTCATATCGAAACGCACCAGCTCGATGCCGAGTTCCTTTGCCAGAACACGAACCACCTCGGTTTTACCCACGCCCGTAGGACCCACGAAGAGCAGCGAAGCCATCGGCTTGTCATCATCCACCAGTCCAGCCTTCGCCATCATCACAGCCTCAACCACCTTGTCTACAGCCTTGTCCTGACCGTAAATTTTGTCGAGTATGCGCTGGCGGAGCGTAGCCAAAGCATCGTTATTCTCATCTTTCATCGCAGCCGCATCAATCTTGCAGACTTTAATCAGAATCTGCTGGATGATAGACTTGGTAACATAAGAGCGCTGGCGAGATTCTACCGGATGCACCTCCAGATAAGCACCCGCCTCATCCATCAGGTCGATGGCCTTGTCTGGCAGACAGCGGTTGCTGATATATTTGGCGCTGGCACGGACGGCATATTCCAGGGCGTCCTTGCGATAGGTTACGTTGTGGAACTTGTTGTATTTATACTGCAAGCCCTCCAATATTTTGATAGCCTCCTCCTCGGTAGGTTCCTTGATATCTATCTGCTGGAACCGGCGCACGATGCCCTTGCTCTGAGCCATGTAGCGGTTGAACTCCTCGTAGGTGGTGGAACCAATGAATCGGATGTCGCCAGCCTCCAGATACTGCTTCAGCATATTGGAAGCATCCGGTCCGCCATCAGAGCCACGACCGGCACCTATCATATTATGAATCTCATCAATGTAGATGATGGTGTTGCCTTCCTTCACGGCTCCTTCCATCACCATCTTGATGCGCTTTTCAAAGTCGCCACGATATTGGGCGCCGGCAAGCATCTGTCCCATATCCATACCGTAGATGCGAGCTCCCTTGAGACGTTCGGGTACCTGATTCTCGTTGATGAGCTTGGCAAGGCCATAAACCAGGGCGGTCTTACCTACGCCCGGTTCACCGATATGGAGCGGATTGTTCTTCTCGGCACGACAGAGCACCTGGATGGTTCTATCCAGTTCCTGCTCTCTGCCGATAAGCGGATTATGCTCCTCCACCTGATCAGAGATGCAGGTAACCAACTGGTGCCAATCCTGAGGCTGTCGGCTTCTGCCTTCCTCTTCATCATCATCATAATCGTTATCATAGTCATCCTCATCGTAGCCATCACCCATCATCAGGGTTTCATCACCTGGTTCATTTTCGAGCGGATAATAGCTATCCACGCTCGCCAGGAACTCGCCCTGACGGTCGCCCACATTCTTGCACAACAGGAATGCAGCTTCAGAGTTCTGCAAGCCAAACATTGCCTGTACGAAATGAGGCACGTTCACGAGTTTTCGGTCAGCGGCAGCAGCCAAGGCGCAAGCCGTACCAAACATCGTCTTGAAGAGCGACGAAGGCTCAGGCAGATATTTGATATTTTCAGGCACACGCTCCTGCTTGGCGAGCCATCCCACCAAGTCCTCATGCATCTTGATGCTATCCACACCTTCCTCCTGCAAAGCCTGGCAGAAGGCATATTGGCGGAGCAATGACAGAAGCATGTGCTCGGGCATTACGAACTCGTGGTCGAAAAACCGAGCCTGCTTCATGGCATCATCCATCAAGACACTCATATATCGGGTTAATCCCATACTATCCATTCTATATTTCCCTTTCTTTATTCTGGCATATAAGTGAGCTTCAGGGGATACTTCTGCGTACGGGCTTTCTCCATCGCTTTCTCCACTTTACTCTTGGCGATGTCATAGCTGTAGGTGCCCACCACGGCTTTTTCTTCGTGATGAACCTTGAGCATGATTGCTTCAGCCTCAGCCTGCGACTTGAAGAAGATGGATTCGAGGATTTCTACCACGAAATCCATCGGTGTAAAGTCGTCGTTGAACATCATTACCACGTAACGCCCCGGCTCCTTGAGCCTGGTTTTCTGGCGTTCACGAATTGCTGTCTGTTCTTGAGCCATATTTGAATTATTACTTTGTATAAGCATTGGTAATCTCCACGACATAGACATCGTGGAATCCGCCCTTGGCACCATACCACTGCAGAAGGTCCTTATCGAGGAACTTCTCCGCTGTCATATTGTCCTTATAGAGTTTGCGGCATTCCAGAGTGAGTCGTGACTGCTCAAAGGCGATGCTGCCATTATCGGTTTCCACAGGAGTCAATCCTGTTTCCTTTACCTTATCCAAATCGCGACCGCTCTTGGAGCCGCAGAAGTTATATATCTTTCGAGTCTCCTCGCTATTTCCGAGGAAAGAGAGGGTCATAAATTCATTCTCCTCGATGATGCCGTGAGTAAAGCGCTCCGGACGAATAAAAACTACTGCCACCGGCTTGTTCCAAAGCCATCCCAGGCAGCCCCATGAGGCGGTCATCATATTGAATTTCTCCTTATTGCCGGCGCAAACCAGCATCCACTCCTTACCAATAGTCTCGAAGACATTATCATTCAGTTCTTTTACGTTGATTTTCTCCATTTTATCTTTTCCTTTCTTTTTATTTACTAATAGTTTTAATGATGAAATCATACAGCATTCAACAAAAGCCATGCCAATTCATTGCCGAAGGCTGCTCATATCAGTTGCAAAGATACAAGAATAATCTGAAAAAGCGAATGTTTCTTTAAGAAAATCGCATCACCCTATTGAGGATTATGCCTAATTAATACTTTTTTATGCCACAAGAAGGCTGAATTGAATACGATTTGTGAGGTAGGAAACCGACCTTGATTTACATTAGCTTTGCATCGGCAGTTGAAAAAATAATTCACATTTTATTTTGTCAGTTGCCCAAAAGGCAGTACCTTTGCACCCCGAATGCCGAAAGCCGGGAAGGCGGAAGGCTTCGATTTATTATTCATTTATAAACATTTAATTTAATGTACAAAACAATTTTCAACAAGCGCAACAGCTTGAAGTTCAACCGATTCTCTAACAAGAATTACTCACTCTTCGCAGTTTTGGGAAGAGAGGTACTTGTTGGTGCACTCAGCGTTGCTACCCTGAGCCATGCCAAGGCAGCAGGCGTAAGCACAGAGGGAGCCAAGGTTGATTCTACCCTCTACAAGGGCGGAAAGGCTTACGAGCTAGATGCGGTGAGCGTTACCGGATCTCGTGCGCCGATGACTGTAGAGCAGTCACCTAAGATTGTGTCTGTCATTACCCGCGACGATATTCATCGTGCGGCTGCGCAGACTATCAACGATGTATTGAAATTAGCTACCGGCGTGGATGTCCGTCAGCGTGGTGGCTTTGGTGTTCAGACGGATATCTCCATCAATGGTGGAACCTTTGACCAGATTACCATTCTCTTGAATGGCGTCAACATTTCCAATCCTCAGACTGGTCACAATGCTTCTGATTTTCCTGTAGCTCTTGCCGACATCGACCACATAGAAGTGCTCGAGGGGGCAGCATCGCGCATATTCGGAACTTCAGCCTTTAATGGTGCCATCAATATCGTGACCAAGAAGGCAAAGAATGATGGAGTATCTGCAAGTGTAGAAGGCGGAAGCTTTGGAAGTTTCGGAGCACAGGGACGTGTGCAGACGGCTTATGCCAAAGGCAAGTGGACACACGCCTACTCTGCCAGCGGAGGCTACAAGCGTTCGGACGGAGGAACAGACAACAGCGACTTCGAGAAAGGACAAGGTTTCGGACAGATTAACCTGAGCTACGACCAGTGTTTCGACATCAATGCTCAGGTGGGTATCTCTACCCAGAGCTACGGTGCCAACACTTTCTACAGTGCCAAATACAACAACCAATATGAGAAGACAGACCACGGTATGGCTTCTCTCAACCTGAGTCTGCACAACCAGGAGAAGACCTGGGAGATTGC
>OIBG01000257.1_pt1 | contig 12059 bp, 8 predicted proteins | sample 1581011 | NCBI WGS metagenome assembly OIBG01 (sample SAMEA3882533, study PRJEB24775) | human gut metagenome | biome: human-associated habitat; feature: intestine environment; material: feces | place: Netherlands | collected 2009/2010 | reverse complement strand
GAACTTTTGGCTAACGCCAAATTTCGCGCCTTTGCAAACAGAGTGCAAACAATAGGGGGCTAAAATCCTTTGTTTTTGCTTGATTTTGCTTGTACAAGGTTTATAGAGAACATGGAGAAAAGCCTTGATATAACTGCATTTTCTTTATCCCTGTTGATAGGGAATATATGCACTGGGTCCATCTCCTAAGCGGTAGGCCGCCAGTTAGAGTCTGGCCGGGGGTGCCAAAAATGACCGCTGTAAGCCGTTTTTCGATGGTTTACAGCGTTTTTTGTTATCATTTCCCCAGAGCATTCTTGCCGCTCTGCCGGAGCAATTTTATACATTTTCCGCTGTATGCCTGCTAATTGGCTTCGAACTATTTTTCCGGCCTTGCTAATAAAAAACGCCGATTTGCTAATACGATTTTCCCGCCCTATTTTTCGGATGGGGCCGACGCCAGCAATGCGGCCAGCGTGTTGGCCAATTCCGGCGAGTTGCGGAGCTGTTCCATCAGGGCCTCCAAATCCAATGTGGCGGGCGCCGGTTCCTTCGGTTCCTCCGGGGGACGAACCGAGCGTAGGTCGGGATTGGCATAGAAGGCGCTCTCAAACTTCTGGGCGTTGATCTTCCGATCCTCGTCCAGAATGTGCGCATACACGCTGGTGATCATATCGATCTGAGCGTGGCCCGTATCACCCTGGGTGGCCTTCAGATCGCCGTGGTTGAGCTTCAGCTTATAGGTGGTACTGGAATGTCGCAGGGAGTGAAAGACCACTTTTGGAAGCCCTGCTTTCTCCCGCAGCTTCTCAAACGACTTCAGGATGATACGGTCCTCACAGGGGCGGCCATTGGCCAGCGCCACCACCAGGTCGTAGTCCTGATACTCGTCACGGAGCAGTGCTCGCAGCTCGTCCTGCGCGGATTTCCATTCCCGCAGGATATAAGCCAGAGTCTTGGGCAGCCACACCTTGCGGATACTGGAATCGGTCTTGGGCTTCTTTAAAATGATTCTGGTGCTGGTGTTGGGAAACAGAGGCGTGAACACATGGTAGATGTCCTTTTGCCCCAGCATCTCAATGGCCCGCTTGGAGGCCCGCGCCAGCTCCTTGTCGATGTAGACATAGGCGTTGTCATCGGCAATATCTTCATCGGAGATGTGGACATTGCTCCAGGTCAGCCCCAGAATCTCACCCATGCGCAGCGAACAGGCAAAGGCCAGGTTCATTGCTACATAGAGCTTGCTGTCCGTACACTGATCCAGGGCGGTGCGGATCATATCGGCGGTCCAGATGTCCCGCTTCTTGTATTCCACTTTGGGCAGCACCACATTGTCAAAGAGGTTCTTGGCAACCAGCTCCCACCGAACCGCCTGCTTGAAGGCACAGCGGAGAAGTTTGATGATCTTCTCGATGGTAGCGTTGGTGACAAAAACTCCGTTTTGGCGTGGTGTGTCCTGGTGTTCACCGCAGGGGTTTTCTGCAAAGTCTGGATGTACTTGTCCACCACCCGCGTGGTGATGTCCTGCACTTTCATATCCCCGATGATGGGGTTGATGTAGTTGGCTATCAGCGAGTTTTGGCTGTCATACATGGACACCCCCCACCGCTTTTCGCCGTAGAGGGAAACGAAGTCGGACAGGAACTCCGCAATATTCTGATTGGTGGGCGGAAGGAAGGAGTTGGAGCTTTTCTGACTCTCGATCTCCGCCTTGCGCTTCAATGCCTCCTGATAGGAAGTGCGGGTTTCCCATTTCTGCTTGGTCTCGCCATTCTCGTCCACATAGGTATAAACAATAGAATAGTTTTTCTTTCTCTTGATGATGGATGCCATAACGAACCTTCCTTTCTTGTGTCACAGATCAAGCGGCTCCAGCCACTTGTCAAACGACCGCTTGGGAATTCGTATGGCGTTACCAATTCGTACGCTTTTGAAAAGGCCCTCCTGCACAAGACGGTATGCCTGTGTCCGGCTGACACCTAATATACGGGCAACATCGTTGACCGTATAGGTGCGGCACTCGAAAGGCCTTTTCTCCGTACCGTTCTGAATTTCTGACACAGCAGCCTCCTTTCCAGTCAGAAACGGCACGCAAAAGGGTGTTCATTCATAACTTCCACCCTCATTGTACCGCGCCGTTTCGGGTTTGTCTGCTGCTAATAGAAAGTTTACGAATTATCCGTAAACAGAAAAGCAGAAGATTTATCTGAAAATAAAAGAGGCAAAAAACGGATGGCTGCCGGCAAGCAGCTCCACGGGAATCTCACCCCGGCCCATGCTGATGGGTGCGCCGCGCAATGCTTTGAGGGCGTTCAACGCGGGAGTATCGTTAGCTGAACGGAGGTCATGGCCATCTGTGATGCCACACACAGATGCAAACTGGCTGAATCGCTCGCCCAAATCCTCCTTTCCGTGCGGATCATGGCGCGCCATTTGCTGGGCTTTGCTCCGTTCAGGTTCGTTATCCGGTTGCCTATGAAATTTTCAAGGTACAGCAGATCCGCGCTTTCAGGCGCGTGTGATATTTGGCTGTGGATCAGCCGGGAAAGGCTCCTATCGGGTGATAAGAACCTTTCCTCGCGGATGCACGAATGGCCCGTTGCAGAAGCGTGGAAAGGGGGACACGCTCCTGCACGGGCTGCTATGGGTTTTAGGCTGTTTTGTTTACCTTGAAGTCAAGAATCTTGGTAATCAGCTTGGTTCGCATCCTGCATACCTTTTCTTCATCGAGGCAAAGGTGCGGAACACCGTTTTCGTCATACAGGGTTCTGGTTGCCAGAGCCGCAATATAACGCTCATAGTGCTTCAGCACAGCATTGATCGCGTCCACATTGCCGGACGCTGCCGCTTCGATGGTCGAGTAAGGCAGCAGAGATGCAGCGGCATTACTCAGATTGCGCGCCATCTTCAGTAACCTCCATTTCTTTTTTCAATTCCTTGAGGGACTGAGCGCGCTTGTATTGCACGGTGCGGCGTACCATGTCCAGCTTGTCCGCAATTTCCTGATCGGTCATATCAAGGAAATACGCAAGCAGAACAATGTCACGCTTATCATCCGGCAGCACCGTCAGGGCGTTGGCGAGATCTTCGTTTTCGATTGCCACATCATAGCCCTGCACATGAAAATGCGTTTGCTCGGACGGATACTCGTCCAGCACATACATTTGGCGCTCCTGCTCCTCTGACAGCTCCGAAAGGGATACCTCATGGTTGGAACGCCACGCAATATGACGCTCATAATCGCGGGCTTCTTCGCGCAGAACCTTCCTGCAAAAGCTGTCGAACTGATGTCTAACGGTTTTCTTTTGGGATGGTGTCAGCTCCAAGAGTCGTTCACCTCCTCTCATGCACCGAGAGGTCGGCTTTCTTCCCCTTTCGCTTCTATCCCGAATGGAAGGCGCGGTTTTGGCAAAGTTTCGGCAAAAATTTTCAAAAAAATTTTCCAACGGCATAATGAGCCGATGGAAAAAGAAAATATGGTACTTTGAGCAACACAAAGCGGTGTTCAGTCATTACACATCCAGATAGTTTTCTTAGCGGCATAACATGACCAGGACAATCATTTCCTTAACTGAATCAGTCGCCGTTACTCCATGTCGCTTGCGTGCTGATCCGTCGATGCTTGAAATGTCCGAACAAACGGCTTTGTTGTAAAAAAATAAAATCTGTGCTAAAATCTATCTGATCTCCGGGAGGTGATGAGCGATGTATACAGTGGCGGTCTGCGAAGATCAAAAGGATACGAGGGAGGAAGCTGCGGCACTGTGCGGCGAAGTCCTCACCGACCTGGAAATCGAACATCATATCGCTGCATTTTCCTCGGCAGAGGAACTGGAAACGCAGCTGCTGACCGGCGACCGGTTTGACCTGCTTTGCCTGGACATTCTCATGGACGGCGAGAGCGGCATGGAGCTTGCGAAAAAGCTGCGCATGACAGATGACCGTACCAGTATTCTGTTCCTCACAGGTAGTTCGGAGTATCTGAAAGACGGCTACGAGGTCCGACCGATTCAGTATCTGTTCAAGCCGGTATCGAAAGCGGAACTGAAACGAGCCATTGAAACCGACCTGCGGCTCCATCACCGACCGAAAACCTTTTCCATTAAGGTGGGCGGGCGCATGGCGGTGCTGCCGCTGGAAGACATTCGCTATGTGGAGAGCCGCGACCACAGGAGCCTGTTTCATATGGAAAGCGGGGAGCAGTTTTACCCTCTGAGCCTGACCGAAATCGAGGGAAATCTACCGGCAGAGCAGTTCTGCCGCTGCCACAACAGCTTTCTTGTGAATCTGGCGTGTGTGCGGGAAGTCAGCAGCCGCACTGTTTCCCTTGAACATTTGAAACTGCCCATCGGGCGGAAGTATGCCGAACGATTCAGGGAACAGTTTGTGCGATATCTGAATGAGCGATGAAAAAACGGACGTATGGGAAGTCTCCCCATGCGTCCGTTTTTTTGTTTTAAGGCAGCTTGAGGGCGGTCATGACTGTGAAACGCTCCGCATTGTAGCTGACGGAAAGGGTGCTGCCGTATTTGGCAGCAATCCTGCGCATTTGAATTAGTCCGTAGCCGTGGTCGGCAGATGCAGTCTTTGTGGTCAGCAAATTGTTCTCCTCGTCGAGGGCAACCACACCGCTGAATGTGTTCTCGCAGCGGATGGCAAGGTAGCCTTGGCGAATTTGCAAGGAACAACGAATTTCCCGCGGCTTGCCCGATGGTGTTCCGGCTGCGCCCTCCGCGGCATTGTCCAGCAGGTTGAAGAGAAAGCTGCACAAGTCATCCTCATCAATAGACAGCTCGGCAGGTAACGGAGCCGTTGCATGGAAGGCAGCGCCAATCTCTTTCGCCTTGGCTACATAGCGCTGCAAAACGGTGTTGACAATGAAGTTCGCCGTATAATGGAGGGGTGAAAGCTGCTCCAACTGGTCATCCAACTGCGCAAGATATTCCGTCAAACCTTCGGTATCCCCCTTGCGCTGCAAGAGCGACAGCACGGAGATGTGGTTTTTCCACTCGTGGCGGAAGGCCGATACATTCCGAAGGGATTCTTGGGCTTGCTTGTATTGCTCCTGTGCCTGTTGGCTGCGGCTTTGCAGGGCTATCATCTGCCGCTGGCGGGAGAAGGCGGTGCGGATGAACTCCGCCACCACCTGCACTGCACAGAGCAGACCGGTCACAGCGCACAGTAGGGTATACAGCGCTTTCGGATTGCCGTAGAGCAGGGAGGTGATGGGATTGCTCAGTGGATAGAGATATTCCACGCCCACGAATCGGCTGACGCACCATGCGGCAAACAGCACGCCTGCAACACCACAGAGGCAGAGGCTTGTCCGGCGGAGCATCCGTTCATGAGAGAGCAGCATCAAAAGAACCGTCAGCAGGAACAGACCAAAGCCAAGCCAGTCCACCAGCCTGCCGGAAAACAGAGTGACCGACGTAAAGCACCGCAGGGCCGAGCACAAAATGTGCGCCGCCGCTCCGATCAACAATATCCGGCGCTTCCAACCATGCAGGGAAATAGCCAGAAAGCAGAACAGCAGGTCAATATAAATGAGACAGATCCAGGCGGTCAGGCTGCCCGTTGTATCCAATCCGGCAGAAAGTGCGAAGAATGAGCCGCATGTCACAGGCACCGCCGCCAGTAGAAAATAGCCGCTCAGCGGCAGCAGTTTCCACAGATACGGCCCCGTCTGGGCGCTGAAAAGGAAAACCAGCAGCAGGAAAAGCGCCAGTATGACCTGTGCTGTGATGGCCGCCATGGGCCAGACAATGCTGGAAACAGCGGTCACAGAGTCGGAAAAGCGACTGACCAGAGATGGGAAAGCAGGGTAAAGTAAACCGTTGAGGGCTGTGCCGTAGGTGACGATCCGCAGCGTCTTCCCGGCGCAGTCTATAGGAAGCGGGATGCGCAGATCGTCATAGGAAATGCTGCTGAAATCCACATCTTCCAAAAAGGCATCCGCACGGTTTTCTTCGTTCGGAAAGTCAGTGTAGAGCAGTTCACCATCCAGAAACACCTGTATCCCCGCACCAAAGCCAAAAAATTGCAGCAGATCCCGTTGACCAGGTTCCTCCATGACCCGCTCCGCCGCCACCGGGCTGTCTCCGTCCACCGGAATACCATCCAGATAGCCGCCTAAGCCAAATACAGGTTCCACCGGACCGCTTTCTGTCTCAAAGGTCCAACCGTTCCGGTTCGTCTGTGTGCAGTTTAAAAGAAGCGATGTCTGCATCCTGTCCGGCTGAGACAGGCGGAACAGGCAGAAGACCGCTGCAGCGGCAGCAAGGATCAACAGAGTGGCTGCGGGCCAGATTTTTCTGTGCTGAGGCTCCATGATACCGCCTCCTTTCCTGTTTGCCATTGTAACAAAGTGTGTTCCTCTGCACAAGCGGCAAAGGGTTCTTTTTCCTAAACGACACGAATTTGCCCCTAAACAACACAACACAGCACGGTATGGGAATGGTAAAATAAAAGTGCAACATCATGCTGTGGAGGGGCTTGCGTGCAAAACCCTCTCAGGCGTGCGCCTGAGAGGGAGGCGTACTTTCCGCACATCCAATTAAAAAATGAGGAGGGGTATTGGATGAGGAGAAAATGGAACCGGTTTGTGGCCGGACTGCTGAGTATCGTCCTGCTGGTAACGATGCTGCCCATGGAGGTACTTGCCGCAGGCAACGGCGGCAGGGCGGAGCAGCCCAGCCAGACAATGCCATTTCAGGATGTAAAGTCCTCGGACTGGTGTGCCAAAGCTGTGGAGTACGTCTATTCCCACGGCATATTCAACGGCACCTCAACTGCCACCTTTAGTCCCAGCGGCACCATGACCCGTGGAATGTTCGTTACGGTGCTTGGGCGTATGGCCGGTGTAAATCCAGATGATTACAGTGGAGAGACGCCGTTTTCTGATGTGCCGCAGACGATGTACTACGCCCCCTATGTGCAGTGGGCGGCGAGGTACGGCATCACAGTAGGCACAGGTGACGGAAAATTCTCTCCCGATGCGTTCATCAACCGGGCACAGATGGCAGCATTCTTCGTGCGGTATTTTGAAGCGTTCCAAGTGGACTATGCGACCGGCGCAAATGTCACCACTACGCCTGCGGATCTGGAGCGTACCCCCGCCTACGCACAGGATGCTGTGCTGAAGCTCTGGAAACAGGGGCTTTTGAACGGTGACGGCACACGCTTTGCCCCCGAAGGCAATGCTACCCGTGCCCAGATGGCGACGCTGTGTATGCGTGCGGACGAGGCGGTGGAGATTTGGTATTCAGCACCCGGCATCGTGGGGCGTAAATCGGGTGAGACACCCCAGAAGGAAGATCAGAGCAAGCCGAATAGCGGCAGCAATTCCTCCGGCAGCAGTTCCTCTGGCGGCAGCTCTGGTGGAAGCGGCTCCGACAGCACAACGCATACCATCACGCTACATCTGCCCGATGGAACAACTTCCACCTTTACACAGTCGACCTCTGCGCTTTCCATTGCCAATCTTCCCACACCTTCGGCAGCGGGGAAAGCCTTCGTCGGCTGGTACTATGATGAAAACTATAACAAGGCCGTTGCCGACGGTGATCCGCTCAGCGAAAATCTGTCCCTTTACGCAAAGATGGTGGACTACGATGCAATCGAGGGCGTGGAAACACCGACTTACGCCGGAGCGACGGACGCAGGGCCGGACTTTAAGATCATCATCAAAAGCAATTCTTCCGAGACCGATTTGACGAACAAAATCAAGCTGATCGGCACGGAGCAAGAAGTGAGCGGCCCAAACGGTGATCCGATCACTGTTGTCGGCAGCGTCAGGAACAATAACGATGGCACCTACACCGTTGCGCCACCCACAGACGGATGGGCAGAGGGCGGCACTTATAAGGTGGTACTGGAGGATAACAGTCTCTACTTTAACGGCGAAGCGCCTTCCGTGCGGGAATACCACTTCACCGTGGAAGCGGGCGATCCGGTGCTGAACTGGCATCTCAGAGAGGAAGTTAAATCCATCCCGGCAACCGCCATCGGCAATGCCACCCAGAACGGCAAACGGGTCAAGGCACTCAGTATGCCGGTCGCTGCCCTTGACAGCAGCGGCGCGGCTATGGATGCCGTCTCCGACAGCACAGGCAGCTTTGTTTACGACGGCAACTTGGCAGTCGGCGACACCGTGGCCATTTATGAGGGTACTGCGCCTGAAGAGCGTGTGGCAGTCGGAACCACTGATGCCAACACCGGCGATGTTTCCTATGTAAAAATCACGAAGGTCGACAAGACAACCAATACCTATTCTTATCAGTCCGCCGCGGTGGAGGATGTTTTGTTCGTTCCCGATGTGCTGCCGGTGAAGGCAAGCCGTAAAACGGCTAAGGAAGAGAACCCGTCCGACGACTATACCATCCTCGTTCCCGTGGAGGAGCTGACCTTTACCGCTGCATCGGGTGTGGGAAATCTGGACGAAAACACCACCGTTGATGTGGGGGATTTCCTTGCGTTCTATATGGGCGAAAGCTATGAAAACGCAGAGTCCAATGGATACCGCATCACGGCGGTGGACTATACCACGGATGAACTCGGTTCTGACTATTATCAACTCACCTATACCGATGCCGCTAAAGATGATGTGCTCTCCTCCATGGATGTGGACACCACTGACCCCATCAGCGGCGATGCCATGCTGCATGATGTTGACACCCAAAAATTGGAGAAGCAGATCGCCCGTCAAGCCGTAGAAAGTGGCTTTGCCCAGACTGTGGCGGACCGCATTTCCGTGGCGATAGACGAGATGGATCTGAGCGGCCTGACGGCAGGTGATGAGATTGACCTGCGTTCCATCGACATCGACCAGGAGGGCGCTCTCGGCATTTCTACCCTATCCTTGAATGATGCAAGAGGCTCCGGCGCTGTCTCACCGGCGAGAGCAAAAGCCAACGGTGGAGGCAAGACCAGTGTGAAGGTCAAAAGCGCTCGGATTACAAAGGAACTGCAAAACTTTACGGATGCGTCCGGAAACCCGCTGTCCGGCGTGCGCCTGGAATTGCAACTGGAGGTCACGAAAGAGGTCGAAAAAGACGGCGGCAGCATTGTCATCACCGTCACGCCCACCTTTATTCAGGAGCTGAAACTGGATCTGAGCACCCACGGCAAGCTTGTTTGGAAACACAAGTTCATTTTCTACTGGATCAGCGATGTGTATCTGGAGGCTGGTCTGAATGTTTATACCTACACCGCCATCAACCTCGACGCCACCGTTGTTTCTGAGGGCGAAAAGGACACCGTGACGAAGGTGAAGGACTTGGTGGACAAACTGGGAAAGAAACTGGATGCTTTGGAAGGCAAGGACACCGGCGGCGAGCGAGAAGAAATTGATACTTCCAAGCTCAGCTTGCAGGAACTGTACAACAGTATGCTGGAGTTGGACAGCGACTGGGTGGAATTGTACCGCAAACAGATTTTCAGAACAAAAAAGACCGTCGCAAAGATCATCAAGTTTGAGCTTACGGTAGACTTTGTGGTCGAGCTGAACATCCGAATGACCATGGGTATGAACTTCAACTATACCAATGCCAAGCGATATGTGTTCGGCGTTTACATCTTTAAGCACAGGACCACCACCCGCACCTACAATCTTGTGAACGAGCAGTACAATCTGCGCCTGTACGCGATGGGTGCGGTGGGTCTGCGAGCCGGTGTGGAAATATGGCCCAGCGTCAGCCTCATATCGCGGAAGGTGGCCACGGTGGGCATTGTGGCCAAATTGGGCGCATACTTAAAAGGCTACGGGTATGTGCTGTATGCGCTCCACTATGAGGTAGGGAAACCAAAAACCTCCAACGCCTCGGGCGCGCTGTATGTGGAAGTCGGCATGTTCATGGACATCAGCGCCAACCTCTCCGCGTTTAAGGGCAAGGTTTCGTGGACGCCGGAGATATACACCGATGAAACGCCTCTGTGGTCGGCGGGCAGCACCCACGCCATCACGGCATTTGAGATGAAAGATGCGGACGGCGAGGGAGACACACCGACGGTTTATCTGAAAAACGGCGGCCTTGATGTCGTTTTGCCCCAAACGGTGCAAGCGCTGACCGGCTTTGACCTCACAACGGGCAAAGACCGCACCGAGACGTATGATTGGAACAAGTTTGACATCAGCTTTGACGATCCCCGCTTTACTACCTATCACACCGGCCCCAACAGCGGCAATTATAGTCAGCAGTATGTGAAACTGAATCTCTCCGACTGGCAGACCTGCGACGAGCCAGAGATCGACTGCGTGATGACGCTCACCTACAAAGGCTCCGACCTGAGCTTTTCCACCACCCCGGTGCAGCTCAAGGTCAAGGTCCATTGGGACCGCCTGCGGGACGGTTATCCCATTCATGAGCTGAGCAGCACCGGCGGTTACATCGGTTGGGAGCAGCGGAAATTCGACGAGGCGCTCAATCTGAAAACGCCCGCCCGCACCGGCTATGACTTTACGGGCTGGACGTATTATCTGCTGAAAAACGAGAGCAACATCTTCTCTTATACCGAGGCAGATCGGTATGACGGCACCACCATGCCGGAGAGCGCATTGGTAGCGGTGGCAACGTTGGAGCCCCAAACCAACATTCCGTACACCCTCAATTTCTATTTGCAAAACGAGGACGGAACCTATCCCGAAACGCCGACCAAGAGCGTGGTTCATTATGGCACCGCCGACAACTACTTTGTGCCGGATAAGGCCCTTGTGCCGGACGAAATCGGCTACCGCCACCCCGGCTATGCGGGCATCCACATCCGTCCGGACGGAACGGGCGGGCAGCACTACTATTACAGCCGCACACCCTTCACGCTCACATTAAGAAACGATGGTCAGGTAAGCACTGTGCCCTATCGCTATGGCGATCAACTTGACCGGCTGAACGATGCCCCTACCCGCCTTGGCTATACCTTCGGCGGTTGGTATGAAGATGCAGCATACAAAACTCCGTGGAGTGGAACGACCATGCCTGCCGCAGATATCACCCTCTACGCCAAGTGGGTGCCGGATAACATCAACTATTTCCTTGTGCTCCGCAAGGAGGGCGCAGACGGCAAGTGGTCGCAAACAACCGAGACCCGAACCGGAGAAACGGACGAAACAGTTACCATCAATCCGGCGGAGTTCCTTACGGAGGCGGAGAACGACACCTATGACATCCCTGAATCGGTGAGCTACACCGTCAGCGCGGAGGACGGCGGAACGGTTTCCATCAGCTACGCCCGTAAGCGGTACAAACTGACCTATAACTTGAACACCGCGGATGCAGCATGGGTTTCGGACCCCGGTGTTAAATCCTATCGTCTGGGCGCTGCGCTCAAGCTCCTGACGCAGAGCTATGTGACGAGAGCAGGTTACACCTTTGATGGTTGGTACACGGATGCAAACTGCACGACTGCGTTTACTGCGACCACCATGCCCGCCGAGAACATTACCCTCTATGCCAAGTGGACAGCGCAGGGCGGGATCTCCTATACTGTGGAGCATTATCAGCAGAATGTGACGGACGATGAATATACCCTTACGGACACGGAATCCAAGACCGGTGCTACGGGTCAGCCTACTGCCGCCGAAAGTAAGCCCTACCCCGGATTTACCGCGCAGAGCTTTGAGCAGCAGACTGTCAATGGCGACGGCAGCACGGTGGTCAAGGTGTATTACACCCGTAACGAGTATACGCTGACCTATGACCTCAACGGCAACGATGCAAGCTGGACGGATAGCGCAGAAAACAAATTCCACACTGATCGTTATGGCGCGGCTGTCACCGCCCCGAGCGCCAATGACCTGAGCCGAGCGGGTTACGCCTTTGGCGGCTGGTACACGAATGCGGACTGTACGGCTGAGTTTACCGCGACCACCATGCCTGCGGAGAACACCACCCTGTATGCCAAGTGGAACGCGGGGCAGGTCAACTACACCGTAAACTACTATCTGCAAAACGTGGACGGCACGACCTATCCGGATACGCCTTCTGAAACTGTGACCGGTTCCGACGAGACTGGTCAGACCGTGGATGTGCAGAAGTCTTACGAGGGCTTTACACCGAAATCTGATACACCCTCCTCTATCACCC
>OIBG01000246.1_pt1 | contig 12402 bp, 9 predicted proteins | sample 1581011 | NCBI WGS metagenome assembly OIBG01 (sample SAMEA3882533, study PRJEB24775) | human gut metagenome | biome: human-associated habitat; feature: intestine environment; material: feces | place: Netherlands | collected 2009/2010 | reverse complement strand
CCTCGATGAGAGAGGTCGCCTGACCGCGGCCGATGCCCTTGGTCTCGCGCGTGATGCAGATGGAACCGCCGCCGATGCCGACCTTGACAAAGTCTGCGCCGCACTCGGCGAGGAAGCGGAAACCGTCGCGGTCGACCACATTGCCCGCGCCGATCTTCACGGTATTGCCGTAGTTCTCACGCACGAAGTCAATGACCTTCTTCTGCCAGACAGAGTAGCCCTCGGACGAGTCGATGCAGAGAATATCCGCGCCCGCCTCAACGAGTGCGGGGATGCGCTCGTGGTAGTCGCGGGAGTTGATGCCCGCGCCGACCAGATAGCGCTTCTGCGCGTCCTGGAGGGCGAGGGGGTGCTCCTTGTGCTCGGCGTAGTCCTTGCGGAAAACGAAGTAGCGCAGGCAGTCGTTCTCATCCACAATGGGCAGGGCGTTGAGCTTGTGCTCCCAGATGATGTTGTTGGCTTCCTTCAGGGACGTGCCGTCGGGCGCGGTGATCATCTTCTCGCGCGGGGTCATGAACTCGCGCACCTTGGTCTGGGGGTCCATGCGGCTCACGCGGTAGTCGCGGCTCGTGACGATGCCGACCAGGCGGCCGTCGGCCGTGCCGTCCTCGGTGACGGCGACGGTGGAGTGGCCGGTCTGCTCGCGCAGGGCCAGAATGTCCGAAAGCGTCGCGTCGGGGCTGATGTTCGAGTCGCTGCGCACAAAGCCCGCCTTGTAGCTCTTGACACGGGCGACCATCGCGGCCTCGTCCTCGATCGACTGCGAGCCGTACAGGAACGACACGCCGCCCTCCTGCGCCAGCGCGACGGCCAGCCGGTCGCCGGACACGGACTGCATCACGGCCGAGACCATCGGCACGTTGAGCGAGAGCGCCGGCTCCTCGCCTGCGCGAAAGCGCGTCAGCGGGGTGCGCAGAGAGACGTTGTCCGGGATGCATTCGCTCGAGGAGTAGCCGGGCACGAGCAGATACTCGTTGAACGTGTGCGACTGACCGGAGAAGAAGTAAGCCATGGGAAAGACCTCCTTATGATTCTCATATATTTGTACGCCTGTGGAAAACGGAGCGGCGGCCCGCTCCGAAGAATATTTTTGCTATTGTACCGCGAACACGTGCGCTTGTCCAGCCCGCAGCGTGGAAAAAAATCTTTGGTACAACGGACGTTTTTTAGGGATTTTATAAAAACTGCGCACCGGAGATGCGGTGCGCAGATAGATTATGGTTTGCGGATCTTGTCCTTTTCCTCGATCAGGGGCAGATATTCCATGTACGGCGTGTCGTTGGCGCAGGTGAAGCACGCCTCGGAGCTGAAGGCCTCGACCTCCTTGTGCGACTGCTCGATGGGGCGCAGTGTGCCCGCACCGGCGATGCAGCCGCCCGGGCAGGCCATGCCTTCCAGCAGGTAGCCGTTGTACTTGCCGGCCTTGGCCATCATCATCATCTTCTTGCAGTCGGCCAGACCCTGGGCGCTCATGACCTTGACCTCGCGGTCCGGGTCCATCTTCTTGATGGCGTTGACAACCGCCTGTGCGACACCACCGGAGGCAGCAAAGCCGCGGGCGTCGGCACTGGCGCTGTTGAAGGCATCCTCCGGGTTGTCCGGCAGGTCGGCAAAGTTGACAGCCTTGGCCTCAAACAGACCCATCAGCTCCTCGAAGGTCAGGACGAAGTCGACCTCACTGCGGACGGAACGGCGGCTGGCCTCCAGCTTCTTGGCGGCGCAGGGGCCGATAAAGCAGATACGGGCGTTGGGCTTTTCCTTCTTGATGAGGCGGGCGGTCAGGACCATGGGGGTCATGGCCATGCTGATACACTCGGCCTGCTGGGGGAACAGCTTCTTAGCCATCACGCTCCACGCGGGGCAGCAGGACGTACCCATGAACGGGATCTTGGCGGGAACCTCTTCCATGAAGTCCTTCGCCTCGTCGATGGTGCACAGGTCAGCACCGATGGCGACCTCGGCCACATCGGCAAAGCCCAGCCGACGCATGGCCTCCTTCAGCTTGGAGGGGGTCATGCCGGGGAACTGGTTGATGAAGGCGGGGGCCACGATGGCAACGACCTCATCACCGCGCTTGATGGACTGGATCATCTGGAAGATCTGGCCCTTGTCAACGATAGCGCCGAACGGGCAGTTGACCAGGCACATGCCGCAGGAAACGCACTTATCGTAATCGATCTCGGCACGGCCGTGCTCGTCAGAATGGATCGCGCCCATGCCGCAGGCGGCGGCGCAGGGACGCTCGGTCTTGACGATGGCGTTGTAGGGGCAGACGCCGACGCAGCGGCCGCACTTGATGCACTTGTCCTGATCGATGATGGAACGGCCGCTCTCCCAGGTGATGGCCTTCTTGGGGCAGACCTCCATGCAGGGGTGTGCCAGACAGCCCTGGCACAGGTCGGAGACCTTGACCAGCTTTTCGGGGCAGCGGTTGCAGGCGAACTTGATGACGTTCACCAGCGGGGGATCGTAATACTTATCGGCGATGGAAGCATCTTCCAGACCGGAAACGACGCTGTTGTGCTCGTCCATGCGGCGGGTGGGCAGGCCCATGGCCAGGCGGACGCGCTCCTCAACGATGGCGCGCTCCAGGAAGATGTCCTTGCGCAGCTTGCCCTCCTCACCGGGGATGATGGTGTAAGGGATCTTGCGCATCAGGTGGTTGGCCTGCTCGCCCTTGACGTTGGCATAAGCCATCCGGGCCACCTCGGTAAACACCTGGCGGCGGATCTGGATGACCGTCGTGTTGATTCCTCTAAAGCTCATTCCAAACTCTCCTTGTACAGATACAAAACATCCCGCAGCGGCGCGGTTTTGCAACGCACCCTGCGGCTTTCTTTCCTGCGGGCCTGCTGGTACTGCGCCGCTGCAATCGGCGCACCGGCCCCAGGATTCCATCCTCATTTTAACACAAAGACGTCTGCCTGAAAAGAGCAAACGCCAAAATATGTTAAAGAATTCTCAAATGGCAAAGATGAAGGCTATTCAACCGTGAGATTCAGAAAAGTGCTGCCCGCACCCGCTCGCCGTCGTAGCTGCCCAGCCGGACGCGGACGATCTCGCCGCTTTTGTGGCCAGGGGCCGAGACCACCACCGGCACATACAGCCGGGTGTAGCCGGTGAAGAGCGTCTCGCTGAGGGCCGTTTCGAGCAGCACCTCGTCCTCCATGCCCTCATACGTCGTGAGCACGTCCCGGCGGAGTTCTTCGGCAAGGGTGTTCATGGTGCGGCTGCGCTCCTGCTTTTCCCGCTCGTGGACCTGATCGGGGAAATCGTAGGCGGGGGTGCCGCTGCGGCGGGAGTAGGGGAAGACATGCACCTTGAGGAAACCGATCTGCTTCAGGAAGGCGCAGCTCTCCTCGAAGTCTTTCACCGTCTCACCGGGGAAGCCGCAGATGCAGTCGGTGGTGAAGCTGACGGGCCGGTCGCCGTAGGCGGCGCGGATGTCGGCCACGACCTGGGCGTACTGCTCGGCGGTATAGACGCGGCGCATCCGGCGCAGGGTGGCCGTACAGCCGCTCTGCAGGCTTAGGTGGAACTGGGGGCAGAGCTTGTCCACTGCGGCCAGCCGGGCGATGAACTCCGGCGTGAGCATGTCGGGGTCCAGGCTGCCCAGGCGGATGCGCTCGATGCCCTCGACCTGGGCGCACTTTTCCACCAGTTCCACGAGGTTGGTGCCGGTGTCGAGGCCGTAGCTGGGCAGGGAGATGGCACTGAGCACGACCTCCCGGTAGCCGGAAGCGGCCAGCTGGCGCAGCTCGTTCAGGATGCTGGCCTCGGCGCGGCTGCGCACCGGGCCGCGGGCGCGGGGGATGACGCAGTAGGCGCACTGGCGGTTGCAGCCGTCCTCTACTTTAATGAACGCGCGCGTGTGGGTCTCGAACCGCTCCACGGGCAGCTCCTCGAACAGCTCGCCGCGCTTGTGGGGGGTGACGGCGACGATCCGCTCGTGGCCGTCCAGCAGCTTGCGCACATTGTCGAGGATGGCCTTGCGGTCGCCGTTGCCGCAGACGAGGTCTGCTTCCAGAAAATTCGCGGCCTCTTCGGGGAAGGCCTGGGGGTAGCAGCCGGTGAGCACCGTCACGGCGCCGGGGTTCTCGCGCTTGGCCCGGCGGAGCCACTTGCGGCTCTTCTGGTCGCCGAAGTTGGTCACGGTGCAGCTGTTGACCACAAAGACGTCGGCCTCTTCGCCTTCTGGCACGATGGTGAAGCCGGCCCCCCGGAACATCTGTTCCAGGGCCCCGGTCTCGTTCAGATTGACCTTGCAGCCAAGGGTATAAAAACAAACTCGCATGAGGGGATATCCTTTCTATGGGGAACAAAACCCTCTCAGTCTCGCTTCGCTCGCCAGCTCCCCCAAAGTGGGAGCCTTTGGCACACCGGGAAACCTGTGCTGTTCGCATGGGCCTGATTTGTCAGAACGCAGTGGGCCCTGTCTTCATTGCCAGCAGATGCTGGCCTCTGTCGCGGAGCCCGGACATGTTCGATCCAATAAAAGCCTTGTTCGTTCAGCAGTTTCAAAACCGGCCTGCCAATGGCTCTCTCTTCGGGAGAGCTGTCAAAGCCGACAGGCTTTGACTGAGAGGGTGAGTTCATTTGCAAATAACAGAAACCATCTAATTATAGCAGATTTTTCCCCGTGAGAAAAGAGCATCCCACCCGAATTTTTTGCATAGAATGCAACCAGAGAGTTTACTGCGGGGAGGTACGAGGAATGGAACGGAAAAATCTGGCCCTACTCTGTGCGGGGGTGCTCTGTTTCTGGCTGTTTGCGCTGGCGTTCGGGTCGGCGCAGGGCGCGGGATTGCGGGCGGTGAAAACGGAAGCCCCGGCACAGGCCGCTGCGGCGGATGCCCCGGCTGCACAGACCGCCGCCCCGGCAGACAGTCTGTCGCTGCCCTGCCGCGCCGCCGTCCTCATCGAACCGGCGAGCGGCCGGGTGCTCTATGAGAAGAACGCCGACGAGCGGGTGCCCATCGCGTCCATCACCAAGCTGATGACTCTGCTTCTCACCTTTGAAGCCGTCCACGGTGGAAAACTCACGCTGGACACGCCGGTGCCGGTCAGCGAACATGCCTACCACATGGGCGGGAGCCAGATCTGGCTCGAACCGGGGGAACAGTTCACGCTGGATGAGATGCTGCGGGCCATCTGCGTTTCCTCTGCCAACGATGCTGCGGTGGCCGTGGCGGAGCTGGTGGGCGGGAGCGAACCGGTCTTTGTGGAACGGATGAACGCCCGCGCTGCTGAACTGGGGCTGCAAAATACCTCGTTCCGGAACGCCTGCGGGCTGGACGCTGAGGGGCATCTTTCCACTGCGCGGGATGTGGCGGCGCTGAGCTGTTATATCCTGAACACCTGCCCGGAGATCCTGCATTATACGGGGATCTGGACCGACAGCCTGCGCAACGGCCAGACCCAGCTTGTGAACACGAACAAGCTGCTCAAGCGGTACAGCGGCATCACCGGACTCAAGACCGGCACCACCGGCGGGGCAGGGGTCTGCATCTCGGCCAGCGCCACGCGGGACGGGCTGACCCTCATCGCGGTCATCCTGGGTGCGCCGTCCAGCGCCGAGCGGTTCCAGGCCGCGACGGCCCTGCTGGACTATGGGTTCGCAGCCTATGCGGCCGTTCCGGTGCCGCAGCTGCCGGACCGCCCGCTGGAGCTGACCGTAAAGGGAAGCACGGAACAGACGGTGCCGCTGGATTACAGCGCCCTGCCCCAGACCGTGCTGCTGGAAAAGGGGGCCGGGGCCGACCTGCGCACCGAGCTGACCCTGCCCGAAACACTGGAAGCGCCCGTGGAGCGGGGGCAGACGGTGGGCACGGCCGCAGTTTATGCAGGCGAAACGCTGCTGGCCGAGGCCGAGGTGAAGTCTGCTGCGGATGCGCCGCGGCTGACCTTTGGCGGCGCAATGGAGCTGCTGTGGCAGAGCCTGCTGGGCGCATGAAGCACAAAAGAAACACAACAGCGCCCAAAAGCGGTTCGCTTCGGCAAATCGGCTTTGGCGGGGCTGAACAAAAGATGTCGGGACGACCAAAAGAACACTATTAAAATTGTATGAAATCCTGGGATTTTGGCCTTGACTTTGCGGCGTTGGAACGGTACACTTATACCAAGATAAACCCTCGCAGGGCAACGTGCCCGGCAAAATGTTTGGAGGTTCTGAGAGAATGAGTGTCGTTCTGAATACAAAGCACCTCTCCGGTTTTATCAACGAAGAGGAATACAAGGCCATCTACCCCCAGGTGGAGGCCGCACACCGGCAGCTGGAAGCCAAGAATGGCCCCGGCAATGACTTCCTGGGCTGGATGTATCTGCCCCGCGATTACGACAAGGAAGAGTTCGCCCGCATCAAGGAAGCAGCGCAGAAGATCCGTGAGGACTCCGAAGTGCTGGTCGTGGCCGGCATCGGCGGCAGTTATCTGGGTGCCCGCGCTGTGATCGAGGCCGTCAAGGGCCTGTACCACAACGAGATCGAGAACGGCCTGAAGATCTACTTCTGCGGCAACAGCATCAGCCCCACCTACCTGAACGATATCATCGCTCTGTGCAAGGGGAAGAAGTTCTCCATCAACGTCATCTCCAAGTCCGGCACCACCACCGAGACCAGCCTGGCCTTCCGTGTGCTGCGCAAGCTGCTGGAAGACGAGATGGGCGTGGAAGAGGCCAACAAGCGCATCTATGCCACCACCGACCGTGCCAAGGGCACCCTGAAGCAGCTGGCGGACGCACAGGGCTGGCCCACCTTCGTCGTTCCCGATGACGTCGGCGGCCGCTACTCCGTCCTTTCCGCTGTGGGCCTGCTGCCCATCGCCGCTGCCGGAATCGACATCGACGAGCTGATGAAGGGCGCTGCCGACGCCATGGAGCGCTTCTCCGTCCTGAGCGAGGACAACGACGCTTACAAGTACGCCGCCATCCGCAACATCCTGTACCGCAAGGGCAAGGCTGTGGAGATCCTGGAGTGCTATGAGCCGAACTTTACCCTGATGAACGAGTGGTACAAGCAGCTGTTCGGCGAGAGCGAAGGCAAGGACAACAAGGGCCTGTTCCCCGCAAGCTGCATCTTCTCCACCGACCTGCACTCCATGGGTCAGTTCATCCAGGAGGGTGCCCGCCTCATGTTTGAGACCATCGTCGATGTCAAAAAGCCTGCACAGGATCTCTTCATCGAGAAGCTGGAGGGCAACTTCGACGGCCTGAACTTCCTGGCTGACCAGAACATGAGCGTGGTCAACCGCAAGGCGATGGAAGGCACCATCCTGGCCCACACCGACGGCGGTGTGCCGGAGGTCGTGATCGAGGTGGACGACCTGACGGCTTATAATGTGGGTTATCTGATCTACTTCTTCTGGCGTGCCTGCGCCTGCAGCGGCTACCTGCTGAGTGTCAACCCCTTCAACCAGCCGGGTGTTGAGAGCTACAAGAAGAACATGTTCGCACTGCTGGGCAAGCCGGGTTACGAGAACCTGACCGCCGAGCTGGAAGCAAAGCTGAAGTAAGCTGGAAAATAAATGATCTCCCGCCGCAAGGCGTGGAAAATACAGGAGGACAGAACTATGATTAAACTGATTGTTGGTGCGAAGGGCTCCGGTAAGACCAAAGCAATGATCGACATGATCAATGATTCGGTCAAGACCTCCAAGGGCAACGTCGTCGTTGTCGAAAAGGGCATGAAGCTCACCTATGACATCGCTCCTGCTGCTCGCCTGATCGATCTGGACGAGTACAAGGTCTCCGGCGGCGAGATGCTGTATGGTTTTGTCGCAGGCCTGATGGCAAGCAACTACGATATCACCGATCTGTACATCGACGGCATCCTGAAGGTGCTGAACCACGACATCAACCGCCTGGGCGTGGTGCTGGACGAGATCGCTGCCATCGCCGGTGATTCCGTCCGCGTCGTCGTCACCGTCAGCGCAGACGAGGCTGAGCTGCCCCACAACGTCAAGAAGTACCTGTGATTTTCTGAACGGAAACCATCCAAGCGGGCAGGAAACCGGAAAATTTGAAATTTTTTCGGTTTTCTGCCTGTTTTGGTGTTGACAAAGGAACGCTTTGGCGCTATACTAACAAAGCAGCCTTTTATGAGGTGTACTATGCAATTTGACCTGAGAAAGTTTATCGCGACCGGCACGAAGCCCTACCACGCAGAGTTTCCCTGTGATTTGTCTGCCAGGGATTTTGCCGGCGCAAGGATCGAACAGCCTGTGACCGCCTGCTTTGATGCAGAAACGGACGGCGACGAAGTCCGGATGACACTGCGGGCAAAAGCATTGGTGCACGGAGAGTGCGCCCGCTGCCTGGACCCGGTCGAACGGGAAGAGGCGGTCGAAGCGGAGTGGACGGCAAAGGAGCGAGATCTGGACGACCCGGATTTCGATCTTCCGCTGGACGAAAAAGGCCATCTGGATGTGGACGAATGGCTGGCCCAGGAGTTCCTGTTCCAGATCCCGACGGTGCTGCTGTGCAGCCCGGACTGCGCGGGGTTATGCCCTCGCTGCGGCAAGAAGAAGGCAGAGTGTGTCTGCCCGCCAGAGGAAGAGGAGACCGCTCCCGCTGACGCAAGGCTCGCGATCCTCAAATCACTGCTGAACTGAGAAACCCATCAAGGAGGTGCAAAAATATGGCAGTACCTAAGAGACATCTTTCCAAGGCCCGCCGCGACAAGCGTCGCAGCAATGTTTGGAAGCTGGAGGCCCCTGCACTGGTCAAGTGCAGCAACTGTGGCTCTCTGAAGCTCCCCCACCAGGCATGTGGCAACTGCGGTTACTACAAGGGCGAGGAAGTCATCAAGAAGGCCTAATTTGCGCAAAATTGGTGGCACATTGGTGTTATGTTGAGAAGGGGATGGCGCAATGCCTTCCCCTTCTTCTTTTGTCCGGAAACTGTTCCGCCATCGCGGACGCGATGAAGGAGTAGTTGTACGAAGAATGTGGAAAGACAGGCAGGTGAAGCAGAGTGGCGATCAAGATCGAGCGCGTTGAAGAGGGGAGCGAAGCCCAGGCGCTGGGCCTGCAGCCCGGCGACGAGCTGCTGAGCGTGGACGACAATGAACTGAACGACACGCTGGACTACGATTTTTATACCGACAGCAGGAGCTTTCACCTGAAGGCAAAGGTGGCGGACGGCATCCGGGAATGGGATGTCAGCCGGGAGGAGCGCGGCCCCTTTGGCTGCGATTTCCACACCTACCTCGGCGACGAGAAGCACACCTGCTCCAACCACTGCATGTTCTGCTTCATCGACCAGATGCCCCCCGGTATGCGCGAGAGCCTTTACTTCAAGGACGACGACGAGCGCCTGTCCTTTCTGTTCGGCAACTATATCACCATGACGAACATGCAGGACCATGAGATCGACCGCATCATCAAGATGCACATCTCGCCGATCAACATTTCGGTCCACACCACCAACCCCCAGCTCCGCGTCCGGATGCTGGCCAACCGGCGCGGCGGCGAGGTGCTTCAATACCTGCCCCGCCTGGTGCAGGGCGGCATCGCCATCAACTGCCAGCTGGTGCTCTGCCGGGGCATCAACGACGGCGATGAGCTGCGCCGCACCCTGACCGACTTGCTGGAACTGACCCCCATGGTGCAGAGCATAGCCGCCGTGCCCTGCGGCGTGACGGACTACCGCAAGAACCTCTACCCGCAGGTGCCCTACGACGCCGAGACGAGCGCTGCTGTCATCGACATTCTGGAAGCGTTCGGCGATGAGTGCAAGCGTCGCCACGGCAAGCGGATCATCTACCCCAGCGACGAGTGGTATCTCAAGGCAGGGCGGCCCATCCCGCCGCCGGAGTTCTATGAAGACTACGACCAGCTGGAAAACGGCGTGGGCATGATGAGCCTGTTCCGCGAAGAGTTTCTGGCCGAGCTGGAAAAGCCTCACCGCATCTACGGCACCAAGCAGCTGGATGTGGTCACGGGCACCATGGCATCCCCCCTCATCTGTGAGATGATGGACGAGCTTCACCGCCAGTACCCGATGATCGAGGTCACGGTCCACACCATCCAGAACAAGTTCTTTGGCGGCAATGTCGGCGTGGCCGGTCTTGTGACGGCCACCGACATCATCGCCCAGTGCGAGGGCCGCCTGAAGAGCGGGACGCTGGGCATCCCGGCCGTCATGCTGCGGGAAGAGAAGGATACCTTCCTGGACGATGTGACCATTGCGCAGCTGGGCGAGCGGCTGGGCGTCAAGGTAGAGGTGCTGCCCGTCAGCGGCGGCGACGAAGCCCGCGCCCTGCTCCGCAGCGGCCTGCATATTTCGAGAAGAAGACATTGAGATAAGAGATAAGAGACTACTCTGAAAGGAGGAACCCCCATGAGCAAACCGATTGTAGCAGTCGTGGGCCGCCCCAACGTGGGCAAATCCACCCTGTTCAATAAACTGTGCGGCCAGCGTCTGGCCATCGTCGAGGATACCCCCGGCATCACCCGCGACCGCATCTTTGCCAACTGCGAGTGGAACGGCCACGATTTCCTGCTGGTGGACACCGGCGGCATCGAGCCGAAGGCCACCGAGGGCATCCTGGCCCACATGCGGGAGCAGGCCCAGATCGCCATTGATTCCGCGGATTGTATTATCATGGTGGGCGAAATTGGCGCTGGCGTTACCGCCCAGGACCAGGATATTGCCGGTATGCTGATGCGCAGCGGCAAGCCTGTGGTTCTGGCAGTCAACAAGTGTGATAAAGTCGGCGAACCGCCGATGGAGCTGTATGACTTCTACAGTCTTGGCATTGGCGATATCGTGCCGATTTCCAGCGTTCATGGTCATGGTACCGGCGACCTGTTAGATACCGTGTGTGAGAACCTGCACTTTGATGACAACGATGAGGAAGAAGAGGACCGCATTCCTGTTGCCGTCATTGGCCGCCCCAACGTGGGCAAATCCAGCCTGATCAACCATATTTTGGGCGAAAACCGCCTGATTGTTGCCAATGAGGCAGGTACCACCCGTGATGCCATTGATACCATGGTGGAAAACCAGTACGGCAAGTTTATCTTTACCGATACCGCCGGTCTGCGCAAGCGCGGCAAGGTGGAAAGCGGTGTGGAGCGCTACAGCGTGCTGCGCAGCCTGGCTGCTGTGGAACGCAGCCGCGTGTGCGTTATCATGATTGATGCAACCGTCGGCTTTACGGAGCAGGATTCCAAGGTTGCCGGTTATGCCCATGACCAGGGCAAGGCCTGCATTATTGCTGTAAACAAGTGGGATGCCGTTGAAAAAGACAGCTACACCATGGACAAGATGCGCAAGCAGCTGGAAGAGGATTTCAGCTTTATGTCTTATGCGCCCATCCTGTTCATCAGCGCAAAAACCGGCCAGCGGCTGGACAAACTGTTTGAAACCATCCAGTATGTGGACGTGCAGAACGGCACCCGCATCCCGACCGGCGCATTGAACGAGATGTTGGCGCGCTCTACCGCGCGTGTGCAGCCGCCCTCTGATAAGGGCAAGCGCCTCAAGATTTTCTATATCACCCAAAGCTCCACCCGCCCGCCAACATTTGTTGCGTTCGTCAACCAGAAAGCGTTGTTCCATTTTTCTTACCAGCGCTATATCGAAAACCAGATTCGGGAAAACTTTGGCCTGACCGGTACACCGATGCGCCTGCTGATTCGTGAGCACGGCGATGGTTCGGCACGCTGAGGACCACGAGGGGGAGAACAGATGGTTCATTTGATGGAAGCCTGCCTGCTTACAGCATTGCAGGCCTATCTGTTGGGAAGCCTGCTGTTTGGCGTTTTGGTTTCCAAACTTTTTTACCACGATGATGTCCGCCTGCATGGCAGCGGCAACGCCGGCATGACCAACGTGCTGCGCACCTATGGCAAGCTGCCCGCAGTGATCACTACCATCGGCGATGTGGGCAAAAGTGTGGTTGCCGTCAAGCTGGGGCAGTTTATCTTTGATTCGTTGCTGTCCGGCACCGGGGCTGATTTCCAGCCGCTTTTGCAGCCGATCTGCGGCGCTTACCTTGCCGCCATCTTCTGCATGCTGGGCCACAGCAAGCCTGTCTTTTTTGGCCTGCGCGGCGGCAAAGGCGTGCTGGTTGGTGCCGGTGCTGCGTTAGCCACCGAACCGATTGCCTGCCTGGTGCTTTTGGTAATCTTTCTGGTTGAAGTTGCTATCACCCACATTGTCAGCCTGGGCAGCATTATTATTGCTGCACTGTATCCTGTGCTCACGCTCTGCTACTGGCTCTGGAAGGGCACCGATGCTGCATCCCTTGTGTTCATCACGGTATGTTGCGTGTTAATGGGTGCTTATGTCATCTGGCTGCACCGTTCCAACATCCAGCGCATCCGGGACGGCAAGGAGTACCGCCTGCACTTTGAACGGGGCGAGATCGCCGGGGAGATGCGGGTGACGGAGCTCAAGCGC
>OIBG01000243.1_pt1 | contig 12507 bp, 10 predicted proteins | sample 1581011 | NCBI WGS metagenome assembly OIBG01 (sample SAMEA3882533, study PRJEB24775) | human gut metagenome | biome: human-associated habitat; feature: intestine environment; material: feces | place: Netherlands | collected 2009/2010 | reverse complement strand
AGTACTTATATAATAATAAGGTGCAGTCGCTGATAGTAGAGGGAGGTGCCATCACCCATCAGGCATTCCTCGATGCTGGACTTTGGGATGAAATCAGGGTAGAAACGTTGTTGTCCACATCTGTGGAAAACTCCGTAACTTCTGGAACGCCAGCGCCTATGCTTCCTCATAACGTCCGGTTAATCAGCCATGAGGTGTATGATGGAAACGTTATCAACACCTATGAGCGGATGTAATCTTCTTATGGATTTGCTTTTCCCTTCGGCCAGCGATTTTCAATTCACAGATGGCACAGATTTAGTGGCGTATGCCCAATTCAACATTCAACACTTAACATTCAAGAAAATGAGTAACAGATTTACATCGCGTCTGAGCGATGATGACGATTTCAAGCGAGACGAACTGATACGTAAGATAGAGCATTCGGTAGAGCAGATGACGCTCTCAGAACTGGAAGCCCTGTCCTACGATATGTTTACCAAGGGCTATATGGAGGATTATTAGATTCCTGTTTTAACATAAATAGCTTCGAAGATTGATACAAGTACTTACGAAAGCCGATAAATAATGAGGTTTCTGTCCAACAATTAGACGGTGGTGTCTAATTGTTGGACAGTTTGTTTAATGAGGTTTTTTATCTAAGGGGTTGATTATCAGGAGATGTACAGTTTTGGCACGGCTCTTGTCCTTATCATGCCAAAATGAAGAAGATTATGAAAAGAATAGGAATATTGATAGGATGGTTGGTCTGGGCGGCTGGAGCCTCGGCACAGAGCTGGAGCCTTGACGACTGTATGAAATACGCCGTGGAGCACGCCACGGAGGTGAAGCGGGAAGTGGTGAATGCCCGCCAGCGCAAGCAGGATTACCAGCATGCTGTGGCAGGATTCCTGCCTACCGTTACGGGCGGCGTGCAGGGACAGTATGCCTGGGGACGAAACATCGACCCGGAAACCAATACTTATAATAATGTAACGACATTCAACAACTACTATCAGCTTTATGCCGAACTGAATGTCTTCGATGGTTTCGCCACCATCAACGCCTTGAAGCAGGCTAAGCTGAGCCGGGATTATTCAGCCACGGCGATGCAGAAGATTCAGGACGATAGAGCCATCGACGTGATGCAGAAATATGTGGATGCTGCCTATGCTGAGGCAAGCATTCGGATAGCAAGCGAGAAACTGAACGAAAGTAAGCGGATGCTGGCTAAGATGAAGCGACTGTATGAATTGGGCGAGAAGGGGCGTCCGGATGTGGTGCAGATGGAATCGCAGGTGGCGGAAGATGAATACAATCTTACGCATCAGGAGAATGTGGCAAAACAGAGTCTGCTCGCCTTGAAATCCGCGATGAATTTTCCGGTGGATGAAGAGCTGAAAATTCTGATTAAAGAGGAGCAGAATTTGAAGTTAACGTCTGATAATAAAGAGGTTCCTGAATCTGGAGTAAACTACGAAACCGTTTACCAGGGTTTCCAGAATATCTCTCCCGATTTGAAGTCGGCAGAATACGAAGTAGAGCGGGCACGGTATGATTACAAGATAGCAAAGGGCAGATTGCTGCCATCACTCTCTCTCGGTGGCGGCATTTCTACCAACTATTATAAGAATCTCTCTCAGAAAGGGCAATACGATGGGTTTGCCTCGCAGTTTCACAACAACCAGGGCGAATACCTCGCGTTGACCCTTTCTATACCTATTTATAATAGCGACCGATGGCACAGCGTGAAGAAGGCACGCAACGACTGGCAACTGGCGCAGGTGAACCTGGAGGAAACCCGTCGCAAGCTTCACGACCAGATAGCCCAGGCGGTAATGGATGCAGAGGGTTACGCCAAGGAGTTGCATCAGATGCAGAAGAAGGTGGCCTCTGATTCGCTCGCCTATCACATGTCGAGCCGCAAGTTTGAGGAAGGAATGCTTTCCACCTTCGATCTTCATACCGCAGCCCAGACGCTTCTGGAAAGCAGAATCAAGGAACTCCAGATGCAGTTGCTGCTTATCATCAAACAGAGATTGGTTGCTTATTATCAGGGAGAAAATTTAATAAGATAAATTATGGATATAAAGATAGAAAAGAAAAAATATCTCGTGCCTCGCAAGTACTGGGCATGGATTGGCGGAGGAGCGGTTTTGATCGCAGTCCTCATTTGGTTGGGATTGGGCAATTTCTCTTCCACCCTGAAGGTGGACAGGAAGGGATTGAGCATCGGAACCGTAGAGAAGGCGCAGTTCAACGATTATGTTTCGGTGGATGGACAGGTGGTTCCTATCTCCGTGGTACAGATCAGTTCCGAGGAAGGTGGTATTGTTCTGGAGAAAGTGGTGGATGAAGGTGCCCACGTGAACAAGGGCGATGTGATCGTGAAACTGAGCAATTCGAATCTCGACCTGGAGATTCTGAATGCCGAAAGCGAACTTGCCGAAAAGCAGGACATGCTTCGCAACACCCAGATTTCGATGGAGCAGGACCGTCTGAACAATAGCAACGAGGAACTGTCGCTTTCGCAGGATGTCATTACCAAGCGCCGTTCCTATCAGCATCAGGAGGCGTTGCACAAGGAAGAACTCAATTCGCGCGAGGAGTATCTCAAGGCAAAGGAAGATTACGACCTTGCCGTCAAGAAGCATGCGCTCATCAGCAAGCGATTGAAGAAGGATGCACAGCTCCGCTGTTCGCAGATGGATCAGATGGGCGATAATCTGGAAGCCATGCAGAAGAATGTGCAGCTGGTTCGCCAGCGCAAGGAGAAGCTGAATATCCGCAGCACCATTTCGGGTGAAATCGGCTTGCTCGATGTGGAACTGGGACAGAGCATCCAGGCTGGACAGAAGATTGGAGTCATCAACGATCTCAGCGATTTCAAGGTGCAGGCGCAGGTGGATGAGCATTACATCGACCGGGTAAAACCGGGACTTACTGCCACTTTCGACCAGAACGGTAAACATTATCTCCTGCAGGTTCGCAAGGTTTATCCCGAGGTAAGAGACGGCAGGTTCCGCATCGACTTCATCTTCAAAGGCGTTCGCCCTGGCAACATCCGAACCGGTCAGACTTATTATGTAGATTTGCAGCTCGGTCAGTCGAAGCAGGCAATAATTATCCCTAAAGGCACGTTCTATAGTGTAACGGGTGGTCAATGGATCTTTGTATTAGACAAGAGTGGCAAGAAGGCTTATCGCCGCAAGATAACCATCGGTCGCCAGAATCCTCAGTATTATGAGGTGATTGAAGGCTTGGAGCCGGGTGAGCAGGTTATCGTTAGCGGCTACGAAGCCTATAAGGATAATGATGTATTAGTTTTTAATTAGTAGTGATTAGTTAGCAATGATTAACTAGTAGTGATTAGTGATAAATTGGGCTAACGCCCTTGAAACAGGATATTTGATATGAATCATATTATTAACGCATTCAAGAATCTGCCTCGAAGGGGCCAGCACAATTTCGTGAAGATCTTGTGTCTGGCGCTCGGATTGGCAATCAGTTCGGTAATTATTGCCGAGATTTATTTCGAGCAGACTTACGATACGTATTTTCCAGGATGGGAAAGGACGTACCAGATTTCAGAAGTGGGAACGATGCCGGGAGACGATGGCAATAAGTCTTTCAATTTCGCCCAAACCTCAGGAGCTACAGCTCCGGGCATCAAACAGTATGCTCCATTTGTGGAGGCTGCTACACGACTTGTTTTTATTGGAGATTTCCAATGTAATATGGAAGACCAAAATGCAATCTCTTGTAAAATAGCATTGGCGGATAGCTGTTTTTTTGATGTCTTTCCCCAAAAGGTAACGATTGGCAAGGCAAAAGAAGTCCTTTCTCGTCCATTCTATTGCATGATAGACTCAGAGACAGCGGCGAAGATGGGCGGCAATGTCGTGGGTAAGCATTTCACGATGGCAAGTTATCCTGGACATACCTTTACTATCGGAGGTGTATTTGAGAGTTTCCCATGGGGATCCTCTTGGCATTCTCTTCAAGTGTTGGTGTCATTGGGTAGTATCGGGGATATGTTTGGTTATGATGGAAGGCAGCAATGGACTGGAAATGATTGTTATCAGTCTTTTATCCGATTGTCAAAAGGGCATAAGCCAAGTGAACTTCATCCATATATCAACAAGATGAAGCAAGACCACTTCCCGTTGAAAGAATGGAAGAAAGCGGGTATTTCATTAGATTACGACTTTACCGTTCTCAGCGAAATGTACACGCAAAGCCCTTACATCAAGAAGATGGGATGGATCATGGGTATCATCGCTTTTGTATTGCTTTTCACTTCCGTGATGAATTACCTGCTCATCATCGTGGGTAATCTCGTAACGCGTTCTCGTGAGATGGCTGTGCGTAAATGTTATGGAGCGGAACCCAAGAACATCCATGCCATTGTCTTCTCCGAGGCGTTGGTACATGTTGGCTTGTCGATTGTTCTTGCAGCTATTTTAGTATTTCTCAGCAAGGGAACGGTAGAGAATTTCCTTTCTGCCCCAGTTAGTGTCTTGGTGCTCAATCGAGGTTGCTGGATATTGGTAGCAATTTGTCTCTTAGTGCTTTTAGTGGGTGGATGGATGCCTGGTTGGCTTTACTGCAAGATACCTGTAGCGATTGCTTTCAGGGGGTATAGTGAGAACCGTAAGAAATGGAAGCTCATCTTGCTGGGTGTTCAGTTTATCATTTCGGGGCTATTGTTCAGCTTGCTCTTTGTGGTCAATAATCAATATAATATGATGGTAAACTTGAATCCTGGTTACAAGTATGATAAGGTGGCATTCGTTTTTGTAGAAGGACTAGAGAAAGACCAACGAGCGCAATGTCTATCGGAAATTAAGCGAATGCCTGATGTCAATATGGTGGCATCTTGCTATAGTGTTCCTTTGCAAAGTTATAGCTTTAATGGTAATAATCTTTCTTTGCCTGGCGACAAGCGTACTATCCAAATCATTCATGATGCAGGTGGAGTGGATGACAATTACTTCAAGATGATGGACGTTGAGTTTGTAGAAGGATCTTTCTTCACAGAGCGTAATGATAGTTCTCGACAAATTATCATTGACGAGAACTTGGCTAACAAGCTCGTAAAACTTGGACATTGGAAAGATGGAGTCGTAGGCAAGAGGGTTTGGGTATCTTCTCATTGTGATGAGGATGAAACGATGACGATTTGTGGCGTGGTCAAGAATGTGAGGTATGGAACGATTAGCACGTCGAATGCTGATACGAACGCTACTCCTTTTGTCTATTTCTATGGTCGGGCTAATCGGTGTATGCTCGTCAAGTTTAATGACTTGACGGAAAAGAGTCTCTCTGACTTAAAGAACGAGGTGCAGTCGCTGTATCCGAATAATGAAGTGACCGTTTATGATTATGAATCCGAGTTCAAGGCACAGTATGCTTCCCAGCTCCATTTCCGCAACGGAATCCTGGTTGCCGGCATCATCACGATGATTATCGCCCTCTTCGGATTGGTGGGCTATACGAGTGATGAGGTGAACCGCCGCCGCAAGGAGATTGCGATAAGGAAGGTGAACGGGGCGAAAGTGAAGGATATTCTTCGCATCTTCCTGAAGGACATCATGAAGATTGCCTTGCCTTGCATCATCGTGGGCGACTTGGGGGCTTGGCTGATAGCCAGACAATGGCTCATGTCGTTCAGTGAGAAGATTACGATGACGCCTTTGCTGTTTATCGGTGTTACCATCATCTTGCTCGTCATCATCGGGCTTTCCGTCGTCATCAACTGCTACAAGGTGGCGAACAGTAATCCTGTGAAATATCTCAAGGATGAATAAGTCTCCCACAGATTTTCACAGATGACACAGATTTAAGGGCGTATACCCTAATTTAACATTCAACATTTAACACTTAACATTGAACAAAATGATAAAAATAGAGAATCTTTGCAAGTCATTCCGCACAGAAGATGTGGAGACGATTGCTTTAAATAACGTATCTTTCACAGTAGAAGACGGCGAGTTTGTCGCCATTATGGGACCATCAGGTTGCGGCAAATCCACCTTACTCAATATCCTTGGATTATTGGATAATCCTACATCGGGAAAATATTTCCTGGGTAATCACGAGGTGGCAAACCTGAAGGAAAAGGAGCGCACGGATGTGAGAAAGGGAGAAATCGGATTTGTGTTCCAGAGCTTCAACCTGATAGATGAATTGAATGTAGAGGAGAACATCGAGCTTCCTCTTACTTACCTCAACATTCCGAAGGCGGAGCGCAAGGCAAAGGTGCAGGCGATTATGAAGCGAATGGCCATCAGCCATCGTGCCAAGCATTTCCCTCACCAGCTATCTGGTGGTCAGCAGCAGCGAGTAGCCATCGCCCGTGCCGTGGTCTTCGGTCCGAAGCTCATCCTTGCCGATGAGCCTACGGGTAACCTCGATTCCAAGAATGGTGCCGAGGTGATGCATCTGCTTACTGAGCTGAACCACGAGGGCACCACCATCGTCATGGTAACACATAATGAGCATGATGCCAAGATAGCCCATCGCACCATCCGCCTGTTTGATGGACAGATTGTAGAGGCGGAGGGCAATCAGTAATTATTTGACTAAGTTTAATATGGCTTTTATAAAATCGTGTGATAAGCCAATAATTTCCAGGATGTCATTTTCGGAAATTTCGTAGGCGCAGTTGTAATCGGCTTTTTGCCTTAATTGGAACATACGGGCGAGGAAACTGCCATAAGAGATATCTACGATACCAGTCTTTACGAAGTGTAAACTGAATTGGGTGTTAATGCCGGCATGAGTGTGGGCATTAACACCTTTTGCTATGAATAGAGCTTGTACGGCATGGAAGCAGGCATAATAATAGCGATTGGCTGCTAAATCCCAATGCTTTAGTTCAACCATTTCATCTGCTTGAGTTAAAAAGCGCTTGGCTTTTTCTACTTGCAGACTGATTAATGTGTCTTTGTTTACTTGATCCATAACTTTTATATTAAACTAATGCCGTCTCGATTTACATTCTCGTAAAAAGGGGTGAAGTTATACGATTCCCATTCTTTCTTTGTGTAAAGAATGGGATTGATTTCTGTGCCGAGGTCGCAACCTAACAAGACAAACGGGTAACTTACTTTGTCATAGTCTGTTTGTTCCAGTTTGTCTTTGTCTAAAAGGATAAGAATGTCCCAGTCTGAATCGTTACGAGCATCACCTCTCGCTCTTGATCCATACAATATAGCCTTGCTTCCTGAAGGAATAGCAGATTTAGCTATATCTTTTATCTTTAATATGGTCTTATCATCTGTTGACATAAGCTTAATCTTTTATAATGGCAAAGATATGGTAAAAAAGCGAAAGTGCCAAACTTTCCTCCCCAAAATTATACTTTTTTATGGGATGATGATGCGGAAGGTGGTGATTCCCTGTGCCTTGTCTTGATGGAGCGAGAGGCTGCCGCCGCTTACTCGCATGATCTGGCGGGAAAGGGAAAGACCGATTCCGCTTCCTTCCGGCTTTGTGGTGAAGAACGGGATGAAAATGTGGGAGGCTACATCTTCGGGGATGAGACCGGCGTTGTTGCTCACGTCGATGATGATGGATTCCTGGGCGTTAGCGTAGGCTTGGAGACGGATAAATGCCTTCTTGCTTGCCGCGGATTGCAAATCCGCGGAGCGGCATTCCTGCTTGTTCCTACCCTGATTATTTCCATCTTGCTTGTTTCTTTCTGTAGATAACTTTTCCTGCCCGTTGAAAGCTTCTACGGCATTCTTCAGAAGATTCGTTACAACGTGAGAGAGGAGGCTCTCATCGGCGTAAGCCAGCAAATCCTTGGGAGAAACCGAAATCTCTACTTCGTGGTTGCAGAGCAGCGCCATTCTTTCCAGGAAGGGTTCCACATAGAAGAGAGCAGGCTGAGGCTGGGGAACATGGGTGAAGCGGCGATAGTTGTTGACGAAAGCCAACAGCTCGGTTCCTGTTTTGTGGATGGTTTCCAAGCCTTGCTTCAAGTCTTTATCCTCTGTAACTCGGGTAAGCAGAGTCTCGCTCAAGGAAGTAACCGGCGTGATGGTATTCATGATTTCATGGGTCAGCACACGAATCAGTTTGATCCAAGAATCCACCTCCTGATTGCTCAGCTCGTGGCTCACGTCGCTCAGGGCGATGATGCGCACGTGCTTGTCTTTCAGCATGGCTTGCGTCTCATGCTTTGCCAAGTGTTCATCCTTCAGTTTCCCTTTTACCTGGTTCATGTGGGTAAGCACATCCGTATCGAGCAACCGGAGGGCTGCCTGATTATGTTGCAGGATGTTGTCGTGACTATCCACCACCAGGATGCCCGTATCTACTGCATTCAGAATCTGTTCGTAATATTTCTCCCGATCCATCTGCTCCTCTCTCGTATGTTGCAGGAAGAGCTTGATTCGGTTGAGGGATTGATGCAGAATCTTATCCTCCTTAAATCTCTTCTCCGTAGGAAAACTGAAGGAGAAATCCCCATTATCTATCGCATCAAAAAGGAAGGTTACCTTCTTGATGTTCCGGCGATAGTGGCGGTAGAGGCGAATGTAACCCACTACAGCCACGAGCAAAAGCACGATAATAATCACCTTATTAATATCCATACCTCAAAAACTATAGAATTCTTCACTCTTCGTTCTTCACTTAAATCCCATATCGCTTAATCTTATTATAAAGCGTTTGGCGGGAAATACCTAACCTTGCAGCTACTACCGACAGATTTCCTTCACATTCCCTGATGGTTTTCTCTATCATTCGGCTCTCCATCTCGTCGAGCGTCTGAACCTCTTCCAGGGGCTTCTCTCTTTTCTGCTGGTTTCCGCCGTCAATATCTTCGGCAGAAATCATTCCGCCATCAGATAGAATCACGGCTTTCTCGATGGCGTGCTGAAGTTCACGGATGTTGCCGTACCAAGGCAAACTGGTAAGTTTTTTCTCAGCTTCTTCCGAAAGAAGGAGGTTCACCTTATTATATAAATCGCCATATTGCCGGAGAAATCTTTCTGCCAATGGAACGATGTCTGATTTTCTCTGTCTCAGGGCTGGCAATTCCAGATGGATGGTGTTGATGCGATAGAGCAGATCCTCTCTGAATTCGCCATCGTTTACCATCTGCTGCAGATTGCGGTTGGTGGCGCAAACTAGTCGTACGTTGATGGGAATCTGCGTACTTCCGCCCACTCTTACGATGCTTCTGCGTTGCAGGGCGGTAAGGAGTTTTGCCTGAAGACCATAGGATAGGTTTCCTATCTCATCCAGGAAGATGGTACTGCCGTCGGCAAGCTCAAACTTGCCCGGTTTATCCACCTTGGCATCGGTAAAAGCACCCTTCACATGACCGAAGAGTTCGCTCTCGAAAAGGGTTTCCGTAATGGCTCCCATATCCACAGGCAGCATCTTTTTCCCACATCTTGTGGATAAACGGTGTATTTCGTTGGCTAACACCTCTTTACCTGTTCCGTTTTCGCCTGTAATGAGGATGTTTGCATCTGTTGCGGCAACTTTTTCCACAATGCTTCTCAAATTGTTCATAACTTCGCTATCTCCCCAATACATAGTGCTTTGTGCATCTTTTCCACAAAGTTTTCCACCTTTTTTGCCAATAGCGTTATCCACAGCCTTGTTCTTATCCCTAGCCTCTACCAGCGTACGTATCATTTTCTCGTTTTCAAAAGGCTTCACGATGAAGTCGGCGGCACCTTCCTTGATGCCTGTTACGGCTAGTTGGATGTCGGCATAGGCGGTAAAGAGCACCACCTCTGTTTTCGGGCTGAGGCTCTTGATTTCCCTGAGCCAGTACAGTCCCTCGTTTCCCGAATTGATTCCGCTGGAGAAGTTCATGTCGAGGAGCACCACGTCGGGATGCTCCTCTCTCAGCTTGGCTGGGATGGAGTTAGGGTTGGCGATGGTGATGATGCCATCGAATATGGGTTCCAGCAGCATCCTCACCGTAGTAAGAATGTTGCGGTTGTCATCAACAATCAATATCGTTCCTTGTTTCTTAATCATGGTGCAAAGTTACGAAATATCATCGAAAAGCGGTCATTATTGTCTAATTATTAGACGAAAAAATGCCGATAGTGGCACCAAAAGTTACTTTTTCTGTAGCTTCTGGCACCCTATCGGCATTTATTTATTCTAAATTCTGATTCCTGATGAGGAATTGCTTATCCTAAAAGGGGAATTACAGCTCTATCGGAACCACTATCTTTATGCTGAAGTTGCGGCCCATATTGTAAACACCTCTTCTGCCTGTAACCTGGTTTACGTCAAGATACTTCAGACGGCTCAGGTGGTTCTGGTAAGCACGGCTGGTAAGGTTCTCGCCCGAAAGATAGAGCGAGAAAAGGCGCTTGTCATGGAGCTTCACGTCGGTACCGGCATACATATTTAATAAGGTGTACGATGGCGTAGCGGTCTCCGTATCGTTGGCTGCGAAATAATGGTTCTGGCGGAGATTGCAATCCATCTGTAGTTTTACGAAGAGATGGTCGAAAGTCTTGCCGTCGCAGACAAACTCATACCTTATATCCGAAACCCAGCGAGGGGCTGGGGTGAATGGCAGATACTTTGATTCGGATGGCTGATGCAACTGAACCGAATTGACGTAGGAGAAGGCGTTGCCGATATGCAGATGCTCCACAGGATGGATGTCGATGCTCGCCTCACCACCCAGAATGCGGGCGTCGCCCGAAGTAAACTGATAGGCTGGCGTGTCGTCGATGAGGACAGGCTGATTGTTCTCATCTGCCAACTTCTCGCTATAGATGTAATGGTTGATGCGATTGGCAAACAGCGAGAGTTCTGCCGAAATGATAGGCGAAGAATAATCCAAACCAAGGTCGAATTGCCAGCTGTTCTCAGGCTTCAGACAGGTATTTCCCAATTCGTATCGCTGGGTTCCCTCGTGCACACCATTAGATGCTAATTCGCTGATGTTTGGAGCACGGAATCCTCTTGCCAGGTTCAACTTCAGATTGAAATCGGGCAGGATTTCATAAGCCAATCCGATGCTTCCGGTTACTCCCTCAAAGCTGCGCTTAAAGGCTTGAAAGCGGAAAGCATCATTCGATTCAGAACTATGCGATTCAGCATCATCCTCTTCTCTCAAAGCCTCGCTGTGCAGATGGCGATGATCGTATCTGATGCCTCCGCTCAGATTCAGTTTGCCTATCTCCTTGCTCACCGTGGCAAATACACCATAATCGAAGAGATGATAGGCTGGAATCAGGAATTCAGAACCTTTGTTTATCGACTGCTGCCACATGCCGTTGATGCCCGTGGAAAACTTCCAGCCATTCATTTCCGGTGAGAGATAATGCAGGTCGTAATTCACAGTATGGAGCATGAAGTCGAGTCCGCATTCCTTCGGATTCTCTTCCTCCTCAAACTCCTGACGGCGGTTCTGCTGATAACCCAGGAGGAACTTCAGATTGCCGTCGCCCAGGAACCAGGAATTATCAAGTACAGCCTTGTAATGATGAATCTGCTGATAAGGCATCGGCTTGCCGTAACTCTTGGCATCGTAGCCTTCCGGAATTTCCAGTTCGCCCGTTTTCTCATCTCTTTCTCCCTCTACGATGCCCGGAGTGAGATGATAATAATCGAGTGTGAGATGCGAATGCCCCTGGCGGTAGTTCCAGCCTAGAAGCTGCGAGAATGCCTTCTCTCTGAGTGATGAACCGAATACATGACCATCGTATTTATTCTTGTAGGCATGCGCCATCTTTCCGCTGTAGCGGGTGTCCCAGACGAATCCGCCCTGGTTGCCGGCAAAGTTGAGCGAATAATCAAAAAGTCCGTTGTTGGTTTGATAACCCGTTGAGAAATTCGCTCTCATGTCGCCCTTAGCAAGGGTAGGAGCGGAATGGAAGATGAGGACGCCTGCCATCGCATCCGATCCATACATGAGACTTGCCGGACCTTTCAGAATCTCTACGGAATGAACCGAAGCCGGGTCGATTTCTATTCCGTGCTCATCGCCCCATTGCTGTCCTTCCTGTCTGACTCCATCATTCACTACGACCACACGGTTAAATCCCAATCCACGAATCACGGGTTTGGAGATTCCGCTTCCCGTGGTAATCTGCGAAACGCCTGGCTGGTGAGCGATGGCGTCGATGATGTTGGTAGAAGGTTGCATTTCGAGCTGGCGGGCAGAAACGAAGGAGATAGGTGCCGGCGATTGCTTCAGTTTCTGGCTGCCCGTCAAGCCTGTTACCACCACTTCGTTCAGTTTCATGCTCGATTCCGTCAGCGGCTGGTGTCTGGTAGAATCGTTTGCTTCCTCTTCATGAATGTTTGCATCTTCTTCATGAATGTTTGCATCCTTCTTATCATAATTTGCTCTGTTTATAGCCATAGCAGGGGCTGTTGCCGATGAGCACAGACTCATCAGCAATATTGCTTTCAATATTGTTCTCATTATGTTATTTGTTACCTTATTCTGTTAATATTCAATTATTTATAAAAACAGAGAATAAGGAGGAGCACGGGTAGATTTTACCCCCTTCGCCCTGCACAGGCAAG
>OIBG01000240.1_pt1 | contig 12577 bp, 14 predicted proteins | sample 1581011 | NCBI WGS metagenome assembly OIBG01 (sample SAMEA3882533, study PRJEB24775) | human gut metagenome | biome: human-associated habitat; feature: intestine environment; material: feces | place: Netherlands | collected 2009/2010 | reverse complement strand
GGGATATAGAGGAACAGCGCAAGTACCAGATCCGTTGTTTGGGATGTCTTTTTCAGCCGCATCACCTCCTGCATAAAAAATACGAGGCCGGCAGAGTGGAATGCTCTGCCGGCCTTGCTGACGAAACGGCTTTCTTACTTTGTTCTGTCCGGTCGTGCTTTTTGATGGATCTTTTCTCTGGCCGGGGCAGACTTCTGCCGGGTATCCAGCTGCGCCTGATAGCCTTTCAGCCGTTCCAGAACCGAAGGCCGCTCACTCGTCATCGTCTCGGCAGCCGTTTCCCTGCCGCTGGATGAGGTCGATCTGCCTTTGGTATCTGGCAAGTCTGTTCCCGACCGAAATCCTTTTTTTGGCGCCACCTCCTGCCGCTTGCCCACAGACGGTGTCACAGGCGTTTCCCCCTGCTGGGGGCGTTGCTGCTCGCGCTGCGGCGCCTCCTGTCCCACACGGGCTTCCTGCTCCTTAGAGGGGACATCCTGCCGCGCCTGCTCCGGCTGCCCGGTATATCGGATGCGCTCAAAGATCATATTGGCGCGGTCGATCTCCGTTACCGGCATGATCACATCCACGACTTTTCCCTTGTTATCCGAATCACGGATGGCAGAGAACAGGATCTTCTGTTTTCCTGCCCGCTGCCTGAATTGCTGATACTGCTCCGGAGACATGGCGAACCGCCGCACATCGCGGGTCTCCTTCAGCATCTTTGCCAGATTGACTTTGCCGGAAATGGTCTTGTGGTTTTTCGCCAGCGCCATGGTGAGCGCCAGCACATTTTTGATGGCGGAGCCGCTCAGCCGGACAGCGACCTCGCTGCCGGAGAGCATCATGCGTACCAGCTGGTCCGCCGCTTCACCGCCTCCGATGTTCATGTTCCCGCACCTCCTTCTGGTGTTCTTCTGTTTTCTGGATGTCCTGCTCCATTACAGGCGTCTGCTGGCAGATCTCCCGGCAGAGCTTCAGCTTTTCCCGCTCTGCCCGGATCTCCCGATTCACCTCTGAGAGCTGTTCATACACTTCTGCCTTTTCTTTCTTCAGCACCTCCTGTGGAACGCTGCTGTCCTCCAGCAGCTTCACGGCTTTCATATACTGCTCGAATTCCCGCTCCATGCCGGTGAGTCCTTCCTCGTATAACGCTCTGCTGGGTTCCAGCGCCTCCGCGTCTGCCAGCGCCGCATAGAGCGGCTGGCGTTTCTTCTTCCGCACATTGAGGAGGGTCCGCTGCTTTGTCAATCTGCCCAGCGTTTCCTCTGTGCGTTGTTCGAATGCCGCCATGTCAGCAGGCGTTGTGATGTCATTTTCCCGCAGGAACGCGAACTGCGCCTGATACCGCTCGAAGCGCATGACTGCCTGCCGCAGATGCGGCGTCATGCGGGGCGGATACTGCCGCTTTTCAATCTTGCCCAGCAGATAGAGATAATGGACATAGAGGGCGAGGAAAGCGCTGTATCCGGGATGCTTCCGGTACGGCTGATACGCCGGACGCGCAGGCAAGGCGGGACGCAGCCCCGCTTCGATCTGTTCCAGGTTGCCCTGGATGGCAGCACGGATTCCGTCCTCTGTGAACAGCGGATCTCGCCTGCCGGGGTACTGGAATCGCTCCTGTCCACGCAGGCGGAAGCCGAGCCTGCCGCCATGATGGATCTCATACCCCTTATGCTCCATGAGCAGAAAGAAGTGGCCGAGGTCGTTGGCGTCCCGGATGGCATCCCGCAGATCCGCTTCCAGCATGGAGCGGAAGGTGGGCTGCCCCTTGGACTGGCGCAGCCACTCAATGTAGCTGACCGACCTGGCAGGCTCGCCCTGCACGATGACGGACAATCCATGCTCCCGGCAGAGCCGGTCTGAAATGGCACGGATCTGCTGGTAGTAGCTTTGCTGCGTGCTGTGATATTTTTCTCCGGTATCTGCATTCACCGAATTAAATACAATATGCGAATGGATATGACGCCGGTCTACATGGGTCCCAATCACAACCTCAAAGCCGTCCAAGTGTTCCTGTGCGAATGCTTTAGCAATTTCTAAAGCAAGTTCAGGTGTGATTTCACCAGGCTTGAACGATTGAATGATGTGATAGCATTGACGCTTATCCAATCGTTCGGTTTCCAGCTTTGTTTTCATCATCTCGCGGTACTCTCTCCCTGGATCGCAATTAAAATGTGCTGTTAAAATATGCCCATCCGTTTTGTCACCGTTCAGAACATAATCAATGGCTTCTTTTAAGCCGCCGTTACGGGGCAGGATTTTCGTAACAGCCATTACTTATTCGCTATCCGAAACATAAGCTCATATACCTGATCCAAAAGATAGAGCCCTCGTTTGGCATCCTCCGGCTTCGCAATTCCGGCATTGACGCTGCGGGCGATCTGGTTGATGTTGTTGCCGATATGATGTACTTCCGTCCGGAGCTCTTTAATTTCTTTTGTAGGGCGGGCTTTGACCGGTCGTCCCTCAATAAGCCGTGCAAGATATGCCCGTTTTGTCAGCCTGCACTCTTTGGCCTGACAGCACAGCTGCTGATACTGCTGTGTTGTCAGTACGATGTGCAGATGGTGTTCTTTCTTGTTCTCATCCACATTTTTCTCCTTCCTGCGGCGTATAGCCGCAAGTTTTCCGCCCGCAGGCGGCATTGGGGACTGGGGATACCCCCAGCAAGCGCGTTTGTCATACAAATGCTATGCTTGCGTCAACGCCGCCACAGGCGGCGTTGGTATCTCAAAGGTGCCGATAATACTCCTTATGAGAAAATCGGCGATGAAGTGCGGTCGCTGGCGGATGAGGTACCGTTTGACATCCCCGATTCGTGGGAGTGGGTGCGTATTCGCTCCTTGGGAGAGATTGTGCGCGGTAGCGGCATAAAGCGGAACGAAACAGTTCAACAGGGTCTCCCGTGCGTCCGCTACGGTGAGCTCTATACAACCTATCAGACATCGTTCACTAAAACAGTTTCATTTATTGCTCCCAACCTCTATGAGAAATGCAAGCACTTTTCCTATGGCGATGTGCTCATGACTCTTACCGGCGAGAATAAGCCGGATATAGTCCAGCAGCTTTTCTTGTCCGTCCATCCTGATACCCCCGTCAGATTGATTTTTTCCATGATACCATATCTGGGAGTATGGAGCCAGAGAAACCGGCGATTTTCTGCTGGTAAATTCTACGCATTTAGAGCGGCACTATGGCGGGGATAGGATAAAACACTCACATACCCCGCCGACTATGCGGGAAAAACCTTGAAATATAGGGCTTTTTAAGGCCCTAAATGCGTAGGTTGGTGCTTTGTTGCGATATGCTCCACGGTTACGGTGTATTGTTCATATTCTGTTTTCGGGAATCTTTATGAAATCTTCAAAATTGCCCGGTATGCTATCCGTAAAATCAAAGAAAGGACTTGATTATATGGATATGATTTTGAAAACGACTGACCTCTGCAAAAATTTCAAGGGGCAAATGGCGGTAAACAATGTGTCACTGAACATCCGGCGCAACTCGGTTTATGGTCTGCTGGGGCCGAATGGGGCTGGCAAATCCACGATCTTAAAAATGCTCACCGGCATTTTGCGCCCCACATCGGGAAGCATCGAGTTTGACGGCCACCCGTGGAAGCGGAATGATCTGGAGCATATCGGTGCTTTGATTGAGATGCCCCCGCTTTACGAAAATCTGACTGCATACGAAAATCTCAAAGTCAGAACTACATTGCTCGGCCTGGACGATGCACGAATTAACGAGGTATTGCAAATTGTCCAGCTCACGAATACCGGCAAGAAACGGGCCGGGCAGTTTTCTCTTGGTATGAAGCAGCGGCTTGGTATTGCTATTGCATTGCTGAACAGTCCCCAGCTTTTGATTCTGGATGAACCGACTAACGGCCTTGACCCTTTAGGGATTGAGGAACTTCGAGAGTTAATTCGCTCTTTTCCCTGCAAAGGGATTACAGTTATTTTGTCCAGCCATATTCTGTCAGAAGTCCAGCAGATTGCAGATCATGTGGGTATCATTGCTGGCGGCGTCCTTGGATATGAGGGAGAGCTTCGCGCCGGTGAAGATTTGGAACAACTCTTTATGGATGTTATTCGCAGAAATGGTAAGGAGGGATATTAAATGGAGATGGCATATATTCAGGCAGAGAACCTAAAGCATAAGAGAACTTTCACAAAAACGCTGATCGTTCTGGCCCCGTTTGTAACTGCGCTTATGAACTTTTTTGCCCCTCTTTGGTTCCAGCTCAATTCTTATAATTGGTGGTATATCCTGCTTTATCCTGGATTCCTTACGCTCACCTGTGCCTTGATTGAACAGCGGGATAATGGCAAACTAAAATATCGTGCCGTTGCTTCATTGCCTGTTTCGCAGAACAAAGTCTGGAAAGCAAAAATTGGAGTGGCCGGTATTTACTCCTGTGTGGGGAATTTCATTTTCCTGGCGCTAAATCTGTTGGGCGGTTTTGCAATATTAGTTATCAACGAAATTCCCCTGACAATCGGAATTTGGCAGGCTGCGGCCGGAACAGCTTGTATTGTCATTGCAAGCCTATGGGAAGTTCCGCTGTGCTTATGGTTATCAAAAAAAGTTGGTATCTTTGTCACGGTTATTCTTAATGCCGGACTTGGAAGCGTTTTAGGGATTTTCACGGCTACAACCTCTTTGTGGATGATCTGCCCGTATAGCTGGGTGCCGCATCTTATGATTTCCGTGTTAGGTATTTTGCCTAATGGTGAGCCGGTTGCAGATCAGAGTACGGCAATGGCATTTTGGATGATTATACTTGTATTGGTCATTTCGCTGGCCTGGTTTGCGGCGCTGTCATTTTTAACTGCAAGATGGTTTGAGAAAAAGGAGGTGGGGTAACTATGGTATCTGTGGTTCGCTGCTGGAAAGCAGAATATCAGAAGTGTAAACATAGCATTTTGCTCTATATGCACAGCATGATTCCGATTATATGTGCGGCGATTTTTGCGGGTTACTATCATATATCCAGATGGGAACTGGCAACCAAAATCAGTGCCTATCTGGAAGTGCTGGCCGTTGCGTTCCCGTTTCTGATCGGCATTATTGTGGGCCTGGTTGTTCAGATCGAAAATCAGGCCGGGCATTATCAGCTTTTGTTGGGAACAATCCCATCTCGCATGGCAACGTATATTGGTAAACTTGGTTTTCTGATGATCTGTGCTTTTGGCGCAACATTTTTAGCGTTAGGAACATTCGCTGCACTATATAGGGATGCTCCGGCAAGCCTTTACCTGAAAGCAGGGATTCTATTGTTGATTACCATGCTTCCCATTTACCTGATTCATTTGTTTGTGGGAATGAGCTTCGGAAAAGGTGCATCTATGGGATTGGGAATTGCAGGGAGTTTAATAGCTGCCCTTATGATAACAGGGCTTGGTGACGCTACATGGAAATATATTCCCTGGGCCTGGGGCGTTCGTGCTATGGATTACACTGTGCTTGCATGGGATAGCCCCCAACTGTATGCACAGGTAAAAACCGATTTTTTCAGCGGTATGATTATTTCTGTATGCTGCACTGTTTGTCTGCTGATTGCCAGTTTGGTTTGGTTTCATGGTTGGGAGGGAGGTAAAAACAGTGAATAAAAAGTGCCTGTTTGCCGTGGTAATTGTGCTTGTAAGTCTTATATGCTTATCGGCCTGCGGTGCGCTCCGCGATACCGCCGATAAAAATAAGGCGTTAAATGAATCTCTGCCGTATTATGAGCTGAACGCCGCAAACTATGATGAAATTTCATATAACGGCCTGACATATACCATAACGGATGAATGTCTTGAAATGTCAGAACTGCAAGAAGAAATCGGGCAGGTATCGAAACGCTTCAAAAATGTGGCGGGGGAAGATTTCAGTTTCGGCTACGTTTACAGTATTGTGGATGTGGATATAAGCAATGCCGTAGCTGTAAATATCAACAATGAATATCGGAAAGCTGACATTAAAAATAATGATGAGTAACCTCGACAATGTGGTATAATGGGGTGGGAGGTGATTTTTTGACCCACTTACTTGTAGTTGACGATGAAGTTTCTATCTTGGAATTGATTAAGAACAGTTTGGGGAAAGATGGATATTTGATAACAGTCTGTCAAAATGCGGATGATGTAGACATCAAAAAGCTGCATTTCTATGACCTCATTCTTTTGGATGTGATGATGCCTGGCACAGACGGGTTTGAGTTTTGCAAACAGATCAGGAATATGGTAGACTGCCCGATTCTCTTTCTGACCGCAAAGACATTAGAGGAAGATATATTGTTTGGATTGGGCATCGGTGCGGATGATTATATTACGAAACCTTTTCGTATTCAGGAGCTTCGCGCCCGTGTCGCGGCACATTTACGCAGAGAAAAAAGGGAGCATCACAGCACACTTTCATTTGAGCCTGATATAAGATTTGACCTTTCCGCAAAGGTACTGTATGTTTCAGAACAGCCGGTTCCCCTTACCAAAAGCGAGTATTCAATCTGTGAATACCTTGCGAAAAACCGGGGACAGGTTTTTACAAAAGAACAAATCTATGAAGCCGTTTTCGGGTTTGATGGAATAGGCGATAACTCTACGATCTCAACGCATATAAAAAATATTCGTGCGAAATTGGAGCATTTCAAAATAAGTCCGATCAGCACCGTATGGGGGATAGGATATAAATGGGAGTGAAAAAGAAACCTACATTGAAAATATTGTTTCGCCAGTTTGCTATCTCCCTCATTGTCATGCTGGTAGCGGCAATTATTGTCCCTTCTGGTTTGGAGGGACTTGCTGTAAATGCTGGATTAGCTACAAGAGCAAATCTAAGTGAATTGCAGGTAAAAGAGATCATTCCAACGCTGACGATTGCCCCGGATATTACAAAGGTTGTGATTCCACAGGGATGCGGCTACTTAATTCTGGACAAGAACTTTAATGAGCTTTACAGCAATATGGACGATGATGAAAAAGAAATTGCCCTGCTGTACGCAAAGGGAGAATATATTGAATATGCTACGGGGAGGCAGTTTGCACTTGTTGTCCGGGAAAACGAATTTTGCGTTTTAAGGTATTATATTGGTTCTCAATTTACAGTGTCATGGCTACCGGAATATTTTCCATCTCCTGACACGCTTGCGTTTATCCTGATGGCTGTAAATTCGCTGCTGGTCATTATCATACTGACCGCCAGATTTGCTAAGAACCTGCGTACACAACTGACCCCGCTTTTTGAAGCAACTGCGGAGGTTTCAAAGCAAAACCTTGATTTTGAAGTAGGACACGCCAAAATCAAAGAGTTTGAAGATGTCCTTGCATCTTTTTCAGATATGAAAGATAATCTGAAAATTTCGTTAGAACGGCAATGGAAAACCGAACAGACACAGAAAGAGCAAATCGCCGCGCTTGCCCATGATTTGAAAACGCCTCTGACGGTTATTCAAGGAAATGCTGATTTACTCACAGAAACAAATCTTGATGATGAGCAACGATTATACGCTGGTTACGTCGTGGAAAGCTCCGGCCAGATGCAGTCATATATTCAAACCCTGATTGATATATCACGGGCGGCGGTTGGTTATCAGCTCCATATTGAAAGTATAGACTTGCCAGCGTTCATGCAGCACTTGTTCGGTTATATGGAATCACTATGCCGGACAAAAGAAATCCGGCTGCAAATGAATACTGTTTCACTCCCTCAAATGCTGAAATTTGATAGGGTGCTGATAGAACGTGCTATTATGAATGTTATCAGTAATGGGCTGGACTACTCCCCGCAAGGCGGAACGCTTTATGTGGATGTTCAGAGTAACAACGGTTTCGTGGAAATTTCAGTCACAGACGAGGGAACGGGGTTTTCTAAAGAGGCATTATGCCACGCACAGGAACGGTTCTATATGGGCGATCAAAGCCGCAATTCAAAGTTACACTTTGGTATGGGTCTATATATTACAAATTCGATTATGGAACAACATAATGGTCAGCTTATTTTAGAAAATTCAAAAGAAACCGGCGGCGCAAAGGTTACTATGAAACTTCCTTGCTGATTTTCCGATAGTGTAATGGACGTCTTTTATGTCCGTCCATTTTTCAAATCTTTATGGAATCTTCAAAAATTCCTCTTATCATGTATCTAAAGAAAAAACATCTGCCCAGCGGCAGAAAAGAAAAAAACCGCTGCTGGGCAGACCCATTTTCACGCTTAATTTATATTCACTGGTGGCGGTTTTGAGAAATCAAGGCCGCTGCTTTCTTTCTGTCATTCCCAGCAGTTAAAGGCATGGCGGCCCACGGGAGGACGCCGCCATGCTGTTTTACTATCATTATAATCTAATCCACTTCTACCGCTTAAAAAAAGCCTTGCCCCGCCACGGGAATATTCCGGCCATGAGTATGAACTATACCATGTAAGAAAACAACAAAACGCTTCAAATCGTCGCCCGGTAGGTTTACGACCTGCCGGGCGATTTTTGTCGATTGTCGCGGATTGTCATTTCCAGCAAAAAATCAGATGGAAAAGGAGGCGGTCAGCAGACCAGGGCCAGCATAGGCTCCTGACAACGGACAGGATCATCCTGCTCACTCCCCACGGAAAGGGGGTGAGAAGATGAAAGTTACCCCTGATGATTACGGGAGGCGCTGCCAGTTTGACCATTTTTGCAAGCTGGTACTGTACCATGAAGCCGTTGACTACTTCCGGGAAAGGAAGCGTCAGCGTGGCTGGGAAACATCCTTTGAAACGCTGCCGCTTTCGGAACTGGACACGCTATGCACGATAGATCAGTACCCCAGCGACAGTTTTATATTTCCGGCCTATGGCTGTGAGCTTCAGATCAGCGACGGGCTGGTGGCCGCTGCCTTTGCCAGCTTGCCCCAGCCGGGACAAAGCATCTTGATACTGCATTGTGTCCTGGAACTGACGGACGGCGAGATCGGCGCGGTGGTGGGAATGTCCCGCAGCGCCGTCCAGCGGCACAGGACTAAGACGCTGGAAACCATGAGAACAAGACTGACGGGAGGTATTGCAGAATGAAGCAGGCCAGATATAAGGAGCCTTTGCCCCTTGCAGTGATCGAGGCGGCCCGCGCCGGTGACGCCGGGGCCGTGGAACAGGTCTTGCAGTATTACAACGGTTACATAAACAAGCTCTGTAAGGTGCAATTATGAGAAGTTCCTTTTATACACATAGATTGTACCAGAATGCAGCCTCGTTTTCAACGAAAAGCCACTGACCCTGAATAATTCAGAGTCAGTGGCTTTTTCAATGCTACTTGAACGGTAATTTGAAATGTTGTCCTTATGCGTAGGTAACTTTTGCTTCCGCTCTTCTTCATTATGGATTCGTTTGCTCTTACAGCATATTCAGCACGAGCGTCAGGACGATGAACGCAGCGCCGACCCACTTGGTCGCGCGGGCGAGCTTGGCGTCCATGCTCTTGGCCTTGTTCTTCGCCATAAAGGAATCGGCCACGCCGCCGATGGCGCCGCTCAGGCCGGCGGACTTGCCGCTCTGGAAGAGCACGATGCCGATGACGATCAGACCGCAGATGAGCTGAAGAATGGTGATAAACAGTTCCATAACAGGAGACCTCCAATCAGTTGATAAACGCAGAATGCGCTGTATTCACAGGATGTAATCATACCACAGTCCCGGACAAAAAGCAAGCGGAAATTAGCAGTTTTTCACCCAAAACGCAGCGAATGTGCAAAGCCTCAAGGGACCTTGCACATTCGCAGTAAGCTCCGGCGGGAAGGAAGATCGGGATGGGGGTGGCCGGAGTTTCCTCGGTAGCGGGTAAATATGAATTTATATTCGCGAATCAAAATGATGACATAGTATAAGAGGATATTCATGCAAAGTCAATCGGTTTGATATTCAAAATTCACGCACAATAATTAAATTTTCTTATGCAAAATGACAAGAATCCGTTGCAGATGCAAAAGAGACTTGCAATTCAAAAAGAAAAGAGATAAAATACGAAAAAATTGAGTAAATACCGAATGAAAATACGCAAAACGGCTGTATACGCCGAATGAAATCTCAAAAGTACAAGGGCGCATCTCGGCTCGTTCGCGAGATGTGCGGGAAGTGAGGATAGGATATGAATACGACCTACGGAGTGCTCAACAACTCAAGCCTGATCATTGATACCGACAAGCTGCGCGAAAACGTGCGCACGATCCTGCGCTCGCTCCCGGCGGGGACGAAGCTCATCCCCGTCGTCAAGGACGACGCCTACGGCATGGGAATGGTCGGCGTCGCGCGGACGCTCAGCGCCTTTCCGGAGATCGGCTGCCTTGCCGTCGCCAACGTCTCTGAGGGCGTGATGCTGCGCCGTGAGGGCATCCGTCAGGACATCCTGATCATGGGCAGCACGCTGCCGTTCCAGTATGTGCCTGCGGTCGAATGTGACCTGACCGTGACCGTCTCGCGTCTCGGTATGGTGCCGGAGCTTGCGGAGGTCTGCAAGGCGCAGAGCAAGCCGCTGAACGTGCAGATCAAGCTGGAGACCGGTATGCACCGCATCGGCGTGGAGCCGGGCGAGGAGCTCGCCGCGCTGATCGGGGAGCTCAAGGCGGCGCAGGAGTGGGTCCATGTCACCGGCGCGTTCTCTCATTTCGCGTGGCCCGGCAACGCCGAGGTCTGCGAGGCGCAGTATAAGAAGCTGCTTGCCGGCGCGGAGCAGCTCAAGGCGGCGGGCATTCCGGTCCCGATGTGCCACATCAGCGCCTCGGAGAGCTCCGAGCTCTTCCCGCAGTACGCGCTCGACGCCGTGCGCATTGGCCGCCGGCTCTATATGGACCATCCGAAAAAGCCGCTCGGCAACATTCAGGAGGTCGTCTCCTGGCGCAGTTACCTCACCAACGTCAAGCAGCGCCACGCGGGCGACTCGCTCGCCTACTTCGGCAAGTACGTTCTGGATAAGGATACCGTCGTGGCGACCGTCGGCGTCGGCTACGGCGACGGCCTGAACGAAAAGCTCGTGGCGTGCCACGCGCCGGTGCTCGTGGGCGGCAAGCGCTGCCCGCTGCTGGCGTGCTGCATGGACCAGTGCTTCGTGGATGTCACTGGTGTAGAGGATGCCAAGGTCGGCGACGAGATCACCTTCTTCGGCTATGACAGCGACGGTAATTTCCTCTCCTCACAGGAAACGGCGAACCTCATCGGCGACAACGAGGGCTGCGGCCTGACCTCCGCGCTGATGCACCGCGTCGCCCGCGTATTCCACTGATTTCCGTGCGGCGTGTGCCGCGTGTGCCAGTAAACGGTTATTTTTGCATACATCGTTGCATAATTTTTGATATTACGGTATAATAGCCGCAGAACCACGCATGAAATAACATACGGTGGGGGTAGGCTATGAAGAGCAAGCGACAAGAGAAGATCCTTGAACTGACCGCGCAGTACGCGATCGAAACGCAGGAGGAGCTGCTCGAGCGGCTTTCCGAATGCGGCATCCCCAGCACGCAGGCGACCGTTTCCCGTGACATCAAGCAGCTGCACCTGTATAAAGAGCCGTGCGGCGGCGGACGCTACCGTTACGCCTCCTCGGCGCGCTCGACGGGCTGCGACTTTAACGACCGGCTCCAGCGCATCCTGCGCGAGTGCAGCCTGAGTGTGGACTACGCGCAGAACCTTGTGGTCCTCAAGACGATGCCGGGCCTTGCCAGCGCGGCGGGCGCGGCTTTCGACGCGATGGACGATCTGCCCGCCATGATCGGCTGCGTCTGCGGCGACGATACGGTGCTCGTCGTCATGCGGGACGAAGCCTCGGCGCAGAGCTTCTGCGAGGAGCTGAGCGGACTGTGCAAGTAAAAAACGATCGGAAAAGGCAAGGCGCCCGCCTTGCCTTTTCTCTTGCCCTGTGCTATAGTTTTCCGAGAATATCAGGAAGGCAGGTCACGCCATGAAAGCAGAAAGAGCCTATCCCCGCTTCACCATCACCGCCAAGGGGACCCGCTGGGTCGAGGGCGGCCACCCGTGGATCTACGCGCAGGAGATCGTCTCCGCGCCCGAGGGCGTGGAAAACGGTGCGCTCGTGGACGCGGTGAGCGAGAAAGGGAAATACCTTGGCAGCGGCTTTTTCTCCCGCGAGAGCAAGATCCGTATCCGTCTGCTCTCCCGCAACGCGAATGACCGCTTCGATGCGGACTTCTGGCGTCGCCGCATCCGCTACGCCTGGGACTACCGCAAGACGGTCATGGGCGCGGACGTTTCCTGCTGCCGCGTCATCTTCGGCGAGGCGGACGGCTTCCCCGGCCTGACGGTGGACCGCTTTGAAAGCCTGCTCGTCACGCAGACCCTCTCCGTCGGCATGGAGCGCATCAAGGAGATGCTTTTCCCGCTGCTCGTCGAGGTCCTCGCCGAGGACGGCGTTGTGATCGACGGCGTTTTCGAGCGCAACGACGCGGCCATCCGCGCCCTTGAGGGTATGGAGCAGGGGAAGGGCTGGTTCCCGCTCGAGGGCAGGGACGTGCCCGCGAGCGCCGTGACGGAGATCTGCGAGAACGGCGTCTACTACCACGTCGATTTCGAGAACGGCCAGAAGACCGGTTTCTTCCTCGACCAGAAGTACAACCGCCGGGCCGTGGCACGCCTCGCC
>OIBG01000233.1_pt1 | contig 12764 bp, 10 predicted proteins | sample 1581011 | NCBI WGS metagenome assembly OIBG01 (sample SAMEA3882533, study PRJEB24775) | human gut metagenome | biome: human-associated habitat; feature: intestine environment; material: feces | place: Netherlands | collected 2009/2010 | reverse complement strand
GCTGGTTCTTGTCAAGGACTACTACCTTGGAAACCCGGAAGAGATACGGAAACGGGCAGAAGCTGTGGCCAAACAAGGGATGGCTAAAAAATAAAAATCTGTCTATCAAGCAGATGCTTTTTTTTAAGTTTTAATTATTAACTTTTAAAGAGGAGGTAAAAATGGTACCTGTAAAAACAAACCAGAATTGGTTACCGAGTATTTTTAACGATTTCTTTGACAATGAATGGATGGCAAGAGCAAACGCTACGGCTCCAGCCATCAATGTGATTGAGAATGAAAAGGACTACAAGGTAGAACTGGCAGCTCCGGGAATGACCAAGAATGATTTTAAGGTAAGTGTGGATGAAAGCAACAATCTGGTAATCTGCATGGAAAAAAAGGACGAGAAAAAGGAGGAGAAGAAAGACGGAAAATACTTGCGCCGTGAATTCTCCTATTCCCGATTCCAGCAGAGTATCCTGCTGCCGGATAATGTGGAAAAAGATAAAATTTCGGCCAAAGTGGAACACGGGGTCCTGTTTATCGATATTCCCAAAGTCGTAGATAAGAAGGTTCAGGAAACCACCAAAACTATTGATGTCAAATAAGATATCTTGATGAGACTCTACAGAAGGCATTTCTTATTATCAGGGAATGCCTTCACCCGGATATTTGAATTCCAAAATAAATATAATGAGAGGATTTGATTTCGATAAAGCGCTGGTAGCCCTTCAGAATGAACTGCATTGTTTTGCATATAAACTGACTGCTGACAAGGATGAAGCAGAAAACTTGTTGCAGGAAACAATGTTGAGGACGTTGGATAATAAGGATAAGTTTGATTCCGGTACGAATTTTAAAGGCTGGATGTATACCATCATGCGCAATGCATTTATCAATAATTGCCGGACAAAGAAAATACGAGGGAATTTATATGTATTATCAGAACCTGAATATCATTTCCTGTTAAGGGACGACTCTTTCATTTTCGTGGATAACGGGCATGATGCAAAAGAGATAAGGGAAGCCCTTAAAACATTGCCTAAAGCACATTATGTCGTTTTTATGTTGTACCGGAGTCAAATATCGGGAAATAGTCGCAAAGATAGGAGTGTCACTGAGTACGATAAAAAGCCGTATCTTTTATAGCAGAAAAAGGCTAAAACAGTTGCTTTCTAATTTTGCCTGATTAATTAAAATATAAAAAACAAATTATGGATAACAAGTATATTGGAATTCTGACTTCCGGAGGGGATGCTTCAGGAATGAACGCGGCTATCCGTGCCGTGACCCGCGCCGCCATTTTTAACGGATTTAAAGTGAAAGGAATTTATAGAGGTTACGAGGGGCTGATTGCCGGTGAAGTGAAAGAACTCACGACGGAAGATGTAAGTAGCATTATCCAGAGGGGAGGCACCATACTGAAAACAGCTCGCTCCGAGACTTTCACCACTCCCGAAGGACGCAAGAAAGCTTATAAGGTCATACAGAAAGAGAACATCAATGCTTTGATAATTATCGGTGGAGACGGTTCCCTGACGGGAGCCCGTATCTTTGCGGAGGAGTATGATGTGACGTGCATAGGATTGCCCGGCACCATTGACAATGACCTATATGGTACCGATTTTACCATAGGATATGATACGGCATTGAACACCATTGTGGAATGCGTGGATAAAATCAGGGACACGGCAACCTCCCATGACCGTATCTTCTTTGTCGAAGTGATGGGGCGTGATGCGGGCTTCCTGGCACAAAACAGCGCAATAGCTTCCGGTGCTGAAGCGGCCATCATCCCGGAGGACAGGACGGACGTGGACCAGTTGGAAACATTCATCGGGCGCGGATTCAGAAAGACGAAAAACAGCAGCATCGTAATTGTGACCGAAAGTCCTGAAAACAAGAATGGAGGTGCCATATATTACGCCGACCGGGTAAAGAAGGAATATCCCGGGTATGATGTCAGGGTTTCTATCCTGGGCCATCTGCAACGGGGTGGTGCTCCGAGTGCCAATGACCGTATACTGGCAAGCCGGCTGGGTGAAGCCGCAATCCAGGCCTTAATGGAAGGCCAGCGAAATGTTATGATAGGCATACGGAACAACGAGATTGTTTATGTTCCTTTTGTCCAGGCAATCAAAAAGGACAAGACTATTGACAAAAGCCTGATCCGGGTCCTTAACGAATTATCGATCTAAAATAACCGTTAATATGTCAGAAGTTGCTCCTTTAATATCGGATCTTGCCATAATTCTGATTATTGCCGGTATTGTAACCGTCATTTTCAAGTGGCTGAAGCAACCGGTCATATTGGGCTACATTGTAGCCGGTATTATGGCGGGTCCTTCCGTTTCCCTGGTCCCGACTGTTTCCGATCCTGCCAATATCAAAATATGGGCGGACATCGGTGTCATTTTTCTGCTGTTCGCGATGGGACTGGACTTTTCGTTCAAGAAATTGATAAATGTGGGCATTACGGCTATCGTTGCCACTGTCACTATTGTATGTGGCATGATGTTCATAGGTTATACAGCGGGGAATGCAATGGGGTTCTCCCACATGAGCAGTATTTTTCTGGGTGGAATGTTGTCCATGTCGTCCACGGCCATCGTATTCAAGGCCTTCAATGACATGGGACTTCTCCAACAGAAATTCACTGGCATTGTCTTGGGGATTCTTGTTATCGAAGATCTGGTGGCTGTAGTGATGATGGTTGTTCTTTCCACGTTGGCGGTAGGCAAACATTTTGAAGGGAAGGAGATGCTGGAAAGTATATTGAAGCTGGCCGCTTTCCTGATTTTCTGGTCGGCATTGGGTATCTATCTGATACCTACCCTGCTGAAGAAGATACGCCGTTTCACCAGCAACGAGATTTTATTGATAACCTCTCTGGGACTTTGCCTGGGAATGGTGATGATTGCGACAAAAGCGGGATTTTCTGCCGCATTGGGAGCCTTTGTCATGGGGTCCCTGCTGGCAGAGACCGTTGAAGCGGAAAAAATCGTACATATCGTACAGCCGGTAAAAGACCTGTTCGCTTCCATATTTTTCGTGTCGGTAGGAATGATGATCGATCCTGCCATGATGTGGGAATATGCCGTCCCTATTCTCATCCTGACATTGCTGGTACTGTCCGGTCAGGTACTGTTCGGGAGCTTTGGTGTCTTGCTTTCCGGCCAGCCGTTGAAAATTGCCATACAGTCCGGCTTTTCACTGACACAGGTCGGTGAATTCGCATTCATCATCGCATCTTTAGGCGTCAGTCTGAATGTTACGGACAAGTATCTCTATCCGGTCATAGTGGCAGTATCTGTCATAACGACTTTTCTTACCCCCTATATGATACGGCTTTCGGAACCAGCATACCGGTTTATAGACATCCACATGCCTGAATCCCTGAAAGATTATCTCGTACACTATACGTCCGGGGCAATGACTGTAAAACACCAGGGTACTTGGCATAAACTGATCCGGTCTATGCTGGTGTCTGTCACACTCTATCTGGTCGTATGCGTTTTTTTCATCACTTTATATTTTTCCTATGTGCATCCTTTGATTAGGAAAAGTCTGCCGGGAATGGAAGGGAACTTGTTGGGCTTCATCATCATCTTTCTTGTCATATCCCCGTTTCTATGGGCCATCATCATGAAAAGGAACAATTCAACCGAGTTCCGTAAACTCTGGACGGACAACAAGTTCAACAGAGGGCCTTTGGTATCAATAGTACTTGTCAAAATACTGATCTGCACGATTATCATGATGAGTATCATTACCCATCTTTTCAATGTTGCCTTGGGAGCCGGGTTGGTAGTCTCTTCCATTATCATTGCCGTCATTTATTTTTCCAAGCGGATCAAGAAACGGTCGCTGACTATAGAGAGACAATTTATGGCAAACTTTCAGGGGACGGACGGGAATGGACTTTCTACAGAAAGTGATACAGGCTCCACCTTTGGCAGCAATATCCCGTTCAAGGAATTACATTTGGCGGATTTCACAGTATCCCCTGATTCCATATATGTGGGCAGAACATTAAAAGAAAGCAGCTTGCGCACCTTGTTTCAGATAAATGTGATTTCAATCACCCGTGGAGAAAAACGCCTGGATATACCACAAGGGGAAGAACATCTCTATCCATATGACAAGGTTACGGTCGTAGGTACGGACCGACAGTTGGAAAGCTTCCGGACATCCATGGAGCAAAAGAAGGTAGAAAGGAACGGGAACGGAACATCCTCGCAGGATGAGATGGAAATAGGGCAATTTCCTGTCGAAGGAGGTTCACCATTGATCGGAAAGACGATCCGGGAGGCAGACATATCGGATAGCATCATTATCGGAATAGAGAGGAGTACCGTGAATATTATGAATCCAGACCCTGATACAATTTTCAAGGAGAATGATACGGTATGGATTGTCGGTAAACGAAAAATAATAAAAGGACTGAATAAAGATTAGGACTTATTTAATTAAAATGTCATGGAATATTCAAGTTATAATGTAAATACCCCTCAGTGGAGGGAGATTACAGTAGGTTCACATCTTCCTGCAGAACTGCGAAAACTTGCAGAAATCGCACATAATCTCTGGTGGACATGGAATGATGACGCAAAGAAACTGTATTGTGATTTGGATTCGGAACTTTGGAAAGAGGTGGAACAGAATCCGGTATTGTTTCTGGAGCGGATAAATTATGAGAAGCTTGTAGCGCTGGCACATGATGAGAACTTTGTCTATAAAATGGATGCCGTCTATTCCGCCTTCAAAAAATACGTAGATGTGGAACCGGATCACCAGCGCCCGTCAATAGCTTATTTCAGCATGGAATACGGCTTGGATGAAGTCCTTAAGATATATTCCGGCGGTTTGGGAATGTTGGCGGGGGATTACCTGAAAGAGGCGTCGGACAGCAATGTGGACCTTTGTGCCATAGGACTTTTGTACCGTTACGGTTATTTTGACCAGTCGCTTTCCATGGACGGCCAGCAGACAGTCAATTATAAAGCGCAGAATTTCGGGCAGCTCCCGATTGAAAAGGTAATGCAACCGGATGGGAAACAACTGGTAATCCACGTCCCCTATGCCGACAGTTTTGTGGTACATGCCAATGTCTGGAAAGCCAGTGTGGGGCGTATTCCCCTTTATCTGCTGGATACGGACAATGAACTCAACAGCGAGTTTGACCGCCCTATCACTCACCATCTGTATGGAGGCGACTGGGAGAATCGGCTAAAACAGGAAATACTGCTTGGCATAGGCGGGATGATAACGCTGAGAGCTTTAGGTATAACGAAAGATGTATATCACTGTAATGAGGGGCATGCCGCACTGATCAATATCCAGCGGCTTTGTGATTACATAAATGGCGGCTTGAATTTCGGGCAGGCCATGGAGCTGGTACGTGCTTCCTCACTTTATACCGTACATACTCCCGTACCCGCTGGTCATGATTATTTTGACGAAGGGCTTTTCAATAAATATATGAAGGGATATCCTGGCAAGTTGGGTATAACCTGGGATAACCTGATGGATCTCGGGCGTCACAATCCGGGAGACAAGGAGGAACGTTTCTGCATGTCTGTCTTCGCCTGCAAGACCTGCCAGGAGGTAAACGGTGTCAGCAAGTTGCATAAATCGGTATCCCAGCAAATGTTTGCGCCGATCTGGAAGGGATACTTCCCGGAAGAGAACCATGTGGGTTATGTAACCAACGGGGTACATCTGCCTACCTGGTGTGCGGCAGAATGGAAAAAGCTTTTCAAGGACAATTTTGATGAGAATTTTTTCTGCGACCAGTCCAATCAGAAAATCTGGGAGGCCGTCTATGGCATCCCGGATGAAGAGATATGGAATACCCGGTTAAAACAGAAAGCAAAATTGCTGGACTATATCAAAAGCAAATGCAGCAAGGACTGGCTCAGGAGTCAGATTGATCCGGCATTGAGCGTTTCCATTTTTGAGAGATTCAATCCCGATGCTCTTCTAATAGGCTTCGGACGCCGTTTTGCTACATATAAGAGGGCTCATCTTCTGTTCACGGATATAGACCGACTTGCCAGGATTGTGAATAATCCGAAATATCCGGTACAGTTCATCTTTGCAGGCAAAGCCCATCCCAATGACGGTGCCGGGCAGGGGCTGATCAAGCAAATCGTGGAAATATCCCGGCGTCCGGATTTTTTAGGTAAAATCATATTCTTGGAGAATTACGACATGGACCTGGCACGCCATCTTATCTCGGGGGTGGATATTTGGATGAACACCCCTACGCGGTTGGCAGAAGCTTCGGGTACGTCGGGCGAGAAGGCATTGATGAACGGTGTGCTTAATTTCTCCGTGCTGGACGGTTGGTGGTATGAAGGATACCGTAAGGATGCTGGATGGGCACTGACTGATAAAAGGACTTATCAGAATGAACAGTACCAAAACCAGCTGGATGCCGAAGCCATCTATTATTTGTTGGAGCATGACATCCTGCCACTGTATTACGAGCATGGGGGGAAGAACTATTCGGAAGACTGGGTCAAGTATATCAAGAACTCAATCGCACAAATCGCTCCCCATTTTACCATGAAAAGACAGTTGGACGACTACTATGACAGGTTCTATAACAAACTGTCAGAGCATTTCCACATTCTGGCAGCCGACAACTTTGCGAAGGCGAAAATGATGGCTGACTGGAAAGCAAACGTCCGAAGCAGATGGGATGCCATAGAAATCAAATCCATAGAGGCAGGGAATGGGCTGAATGCCACGGTTGAAGCCGGAAAGGAATATGAGGTGACGGTTGTCGTTGATGAGAAAGGCCTGGATGACGCAATCGGAATAGAATCGGTCATTATCAGGCGTGAAGACGGTCAGGATCACATATATGAGGTTATTCCCCTTTTGCCGGTTTCCAAGAATGGGAATTTATATACCTTTAAGGCGACATCCGGCATTTTCAACGCTGGAAGCTTCAAGCAGGCCTTCCGTATGTATCCCAAGAATGCTTTGTTACCTCACCGACAAGATTTCTGTTATGTACGATGGTTTTAATGAACAGTAAAAGGATATGCAAAAACAACGTATGAGCGGGCAAAATCAAAAAACAGATAAACGGATAGCATGGCCGATCATCATCATGAACTTCACGGGAGTGTATGACTACGAGGCGTTTGCCCGGAACAATAAATTTATATGGCTGGATTGTCGTCATCTTTATGGTACAGATGGCTACTGTGACAGGGAGGGGGCTTTGGCTTTGAAGGGGATGATTGCTGATTATCCGGCGGAGGGAGTCCATTTCATCGATTCAGGCAATTATCATTATTTGACTAAATTCTGGACAGACAAACTTGAAACTCCGTTTTCGCTGATTGTGTTCGACCACCATCCCGATATGCAGCCACCGTTGTTTGACAACATACTTTCTTGCGGAAGTTGGGTAAAGGATATATTGGACCATAACAACAACTGCAAGAAAGTAATTATCGTAGGTTCTTCAGACAAACTGATACAGGCTGTGCCGAAAGGATATGAAAGACAAGTTCGGTTTTACAGTGAAACTACGCTCATGCACGAAGAGGGTTGGCAGAACTTTTCTTCCGGACATATCAACGGACCGGTTTACATTTCCATAGACAAGGATGTCTTGAATCCGGCTTCGGCAGCAACAAACTGGGATCAAGGTTCTCTCAGCTTATGGGAATTGGAGAAACTGCTGGCTGTTATTCTTCAGAAAGAACAGGTAGTAGGCATTGACATCTGTGGGGAATGCTCCACAACACTCAATCTTTTTGAAGAAAAACGGGAAACCGTCATGGATAGCCAGGCAAACAAAGAATTGCTCAGATTTATCCGGTCATCCTCCGGCCTTCAATAGAATTAGTTTTTTTGTTATTATAATTATCATATAAAAATAAAATAATTTAGCTTTATGGAAACAATTGTTCGTAGAATTGGACTTGTTGCACACGATGCAATGAAAAAAGACATGATAGAGTGGGTTCTCTGGAACTCGGAACGTCTGATAGGACATAAATTCTATTGTACGGGTACAACCGGTACACTAATTAAAAAAGCCCTTGAAGAAAAACATCCTGAAATCAAATGGGATATCACAATCCTGAAATCTGGTCCTTTAGGAGGTGACCAGCAAATTGGTTCGCGGATCGTAGAAGGAGAAATAGACTATCTGTTCTTTTTTACAGATCCGATGACACTACAGCCGCATGATACGGATGTGAAAGCATTGACCAGACTGGCTGGAGTTGAAAATATTGTTTTCTGCTGTAACCGTTCGACTGCGGACCACATTATTACGAGTCCCTTATTCACTGACCCAACTTACGAACGTATTCACCCGGATTACACCAATTACACGCAGCGTTTTGAAAACAAGGGAATCATATCTGAAGCAGTGGAGCAAGTGAAAAAGCGGAGGAATAAAAGTGAGAATAACATTTCTAAATGAACTGTAATAAGTAGTAGAATATTTATAAGGCTATCTAAGAAACAAGTTGTTTACATCTTTCAGAATAGGTATCAGCTGAATAGTAATCTGCTAAGTTTGTGTCAAAACGTTGGCACAAACTCTTTTATATTTTACAGTTCTGCTATATTTTCTTTTGGCTATGCTGCTTTTTCCAGGGGCAGCGGATTTTTCCGGTTGGCAAGCTTTCCTTTAAGCGTATAGCCTAGCCAGTCTGAACATGAAGAATTTCAGATCAGCCACCCCTCTAAACTGGCTTCGAAGAGCTTTGATTTTAGCATTGAACGACTCCGCTGAAGCATTTGTCAATCGTTCTTCAAAATAATTTATGATGGTCGTACTATGGTTTGAAAAGGTATCAAGTACCTTGTTGAACTCCATATAGTCAAACTTTTCCACTTCATTGTACCATCTTGCGAGATTTAGCCTTGCTTCATCGGGACCTGACTTCTTGTTGAAGATGTCTGTCAGTTTCATGCTAAGGCTGTATCCTTCCAGAAGCTTGGGGAATTTATCAAAGAGAATGGCAGCCCTGGTCTTTTGCTGTTCATTCCATTTGCTCCAGTGTTTCAGTATAATATGCTTGCTTCTGCTTACTATCTGTGGCAGGGTTTCTCCGTTCTCCATTCTTTCAGGCTCCCATTTCCCTATTCTCTCCCTTTCCGCCTTACTCTTTGCTTCTTTCTTCTTTTGACGGTGCTCCCTGATAGCCTGATTTTCCGCATCAAGTACTTTCCACCGATAGCGTATTCTTAACCGGTCAACAGCTTCAGACATGAGCTGCTGTACATGAAAACGGTCATTGATCAGCTTTGCGGCAGGAAACACCTTTCTGACCGTCAGCATCATGGCTGAAGATAAATCTGTAGTGACAGTCTTGACAGACAGCCGTTTCCGGTGCGGAAGCCTGCGCAAGATTCCGCTTACCGCATCTGTGGCCACTCCACGAACCATTGCAACTAAAGCCCCCTTACGGCCTTTGGCTGCTTTATTGGTCAGAATCGTATAAACATCTCCATTGCTCAGGCAAGTTTCATCCAAAGAAAGGTTTTCTCCAATGTTTTCAGGATAAAGGAGGTAGTCATGCGCATGTTCGAGCTGGTCCCAGTTCCGGTAATCACTGATTTTCTCCTTGTATTGTTTACGAAGAGTCTGTCCTTTTACGCCATAACGTTCCGCAAGCACACAGATGCTCACAGGAGTAGATTCAATCTCCTTCTTTTAAAAAAGAAACGAACTCAGAATTGAGCCGTGTACCGTCAAATTCGGATAAATCCCAGTCATAGCTGAAGATTTCATTGGAAGACTTGTCAAGCCATTTACGTTTACGGACATGGAGATAAGTGGCGCGACCACGAATAGGATAGTCTTGGATTGTACGGTACTCACCAAAACCATAGGATATGATATCCGGGTTGGTCTTATCTTCTTTTAGCTGAACTTTTTTTTCATCAAGATAAATATCAAAACGGTCAGCACTCTTGTCGAAATTGACAATATCAAAGTTGTCTATAAGCACATCCGGAAGGATGGCACGAAGGAGTCGTTCGGGTTTCATAAAACAAAGGTAAGCAAAGATAGCTAATTTTAAAACTTACCAACCAGATATTTCCGCTGAGCCATAAAAACAACGCTTCCATTAATACCGGGAGCGTTTCTTTTTGTATATGCGTCCCGTCACCTTATCTCGCATTGTTATTAGCATGCCACCACCCGATACACATTCCCCTTGGCGGTATGTACCCGCTCGCCCAGCCGGGGCAGGATGCGGCTCAGGCTGTAGGCGGTCATGCCCCTCATGACCGAAGGATGGGCGGACTTCATTCGCTCGAATAATTGGGTGGCGGAAAGGGTCAGCACTTCCTGCGGATGGTCCTCTTGGGTGGCAAAGCGGAAACAGAGGCGGAACACCTCTTCTTCGGGTATATGTTTGTAGAACAGGGCGTTGTGCTGCTGGATAGCCTGCTCTTCTTCCTTGTTGAACCAGCTTCGTTCACCGGACTGTAGTTCCGCTTTGAGCTGGGCGTACAGTTGCTCATACTCTACGGGAGTGGTGCAGTCTATGGCGTGCTCCAAGCTGACACAGAGAAAGCGGCGTGAGCCGGTGCGGTCCACCAACAGGTCCTCCCGGTTGCTGGTGCCGATGAACGAGGCGATGCGGGGAAGTGCCGAAGCGCTGCGTTTGTAGGCCTTGCGGATGTTCAGTGCGGAGGCTTGCATCAGGTTCTTCAGCAGGGGCATTTTGGACGCGCTGAGTTTGTCGAATTCATCCAGATTGATCAGACCGCAGGCAGCGAGTTTGGCTTCGGCGGATGCCGGAGAGCTGAGGTCGTAACTTTCTGTATAGTAGGCTTTCAGTGCATCGGGCATCAGCAGGCGGCAGAACGTACTTTTCCCCAGTCCTTGTCGGCTGCTCACCAGCAGGGGAGCCACGCTGTTGGCGCGGTTGATACTGTTAGCGCGGTTGGCGTTGTTGGTATCCGGATGGAACTGCATCCATTGGGCGGAGAGCCCCAGCATCCAGCGGTGGAAACCGTTCACCCATACCGGGTCGTCGGACACCCGGCGGGCAAGTGCGGATACGCGGTCCTTGCCGTCCCATTCGGGAAGTTGTTCAAAGTAGGCGGTAAAGGGATGGTATTCGCTGATGCGGCGCGAGCGCACAAAGCGTTGGATGTCTCTGTCCCAGCAGTCTATGCCTGTTTCGATGGCTTCCATGCTGAGCGTGTTCATCCACCGTTCGTCCACCTTGGTGTAGCGCAGGTGGGTGTCGGGAATGTTGTTTGCCACGTCTGCTACTTCGGTTTCCTCGGTCAGTACGTTGAAGCGGAAACGGTAGCGGGAGGTGAGGAAAGCGGTCACTTCCTGCATCAGGGAGCATGATTTCGCTTTCTTGACTGCCTCTTTCGAGGGTACTAATCCGGCTTCCTTTTCAATGTTTTTCGAGAATACCGGCGCGGCTTCCTTTCGATTGCCTTCCGAAGATACCACCCCGACTTCCTTTTTAACATCTTTCGAGTGTATAGGATTTATAACCTTTCGAGCACCTCCCGATTGTGCGGCTTCTTTCTCCGTTTTTTCAATTAAGACTGTCGGGCATCCGGGAGCTTCGTTCCTGTTTTCCGATAAATTGCCCTTGCCGTTTTCAGCCGGAAGAACCTGTGACTTGCTCACTTCCTTCACTCCGTCTTCATCGGACACAATGTAATGGTAAACGCCCGCCAGCGCATTCCCGTCGGTACGCGGAGTCCAGTCCACCACCAGAGCCACCCGACCCTCGCGGATATCCACTGCCAGGTGCACACCGGGGATGGTCCGACAAAGCGGCATCAGTCCGTTGAGGGCGGATACGAGGTCACGGCGCGGCGTTCCGTCGGAAGGAACAGGAGCTGACAGGAATTTGCTTCCGAAGAAGACTGTTTTGAGGGTGGCGAATACATTCATGAGGCACTTTTTTTAGATTTGACGAACTACAAATATACAACATGAAAAAGCGTTTGTCAAGAGGGGAGACAAATTAATCAAACCCTGGTACAGGATATGACGGAGCCTGACACTATGACATATATACGTGCAGGCTCATGCGTACGTACGTGTAGCTCGATACGTATATACGTGTGACCTGATGCGTATATACGTGTAGACTTATGCCACCGTATGTGTAGCCCGATGCGTAGGCAAAAAGACCTTGATGTTTTCAAAAAAGATGGTGATGTTTCTTAAAAACATCACCATCTTTTTTAAAAAGCTCGGTATGTTTTTATGTAAGGGAAGATGGAACCACCCTCACCAAGTCGGTCATTCCTTCTTTTCCGTTCATCCTTACATATTAACCAAAACGCATTATCAATCAATCGTTTAACACTGACAGAGCATCCCCTCATTCACCTTTCAGCCGTGCTTCCCAAGCTACTTTTAAACCAGCCTTCAGCATTTGTCCCGCCAGAAGAAGTTTTACAGATGAAAGGAGGCTGCAGGGGTGGTAACAAGATGTCCATTCACTACCGGAGCCCTACCAACAGGACATTTCAGCGGTAGATGAAAGGAGGTAGGAAGAAACGGATTTTCGCCATTATGCGTTTCAAGAACTTTTTTGAAGAGGCTGAGATCTTTCTGAAAGTTTAATGCCCTAGCGCCGGAAAGATATGGTAAGCTATACTTTCGTCTGAAAGCAAGATAGAGGCACTACATTTCATATCTTTAAGGATGGGATAAGAAGCATGCTTATTGTTTATTATTATTTCGGCTTTGAAGAAATTATTTCCTTCCATTACGGTTATTGTATTCGCGCAGTTCACTATTTTCCCAT
>OIBG01000223.1_pt1 | contig 13191 bp, 10 predicted proteins | sample 1581011 | NCBI WGS metagenome assembly OIBG01 (sample SAMEA3882533, study PRJEB24775) | human gut metagenome | biome: human-associated habitat; feature: intestine environment; material: feces | place: Netherlands | collected 2009/2010 | reverse complement strand
TAAGTTAGTGAAAGTCTGTTGCAGAGTATTATCTCCTTGTTCACGCAGATTCTTTTCAGCTTCAAGCTTATTCTCCAACTCAGTAAGCTTAGCAGTCATAGTTGCTGCAAAGTTGGGATCATCACCGAGAGCCTTAGCAATCTCAGCCAAAGTATCAAGTACCTCTGGAGCAGAGCCAATAATCTTTTGGATAGCTGCCTCTACTTGTTCAGCACTCTGGAAATCTGAATCGTTTAATAACTCAGATACCTTAGTGATGTAATTTGCATGTTCTTCGATGCCATCCAACTTGGCATATAGCAAGTCAGTAAAGTCATTTGAAGAAAGTACTTTACCGTCTACCTTATCTACCTTCTTTCCATCCATTGCCTGGTCAGCAGCAATTCGATCTGCTTTTTCCTGAGCAATAGCATTATTAATAAGGGTATCTTGGTTAGCACGTTCTGTAGCTTCCTTATCGATATTATTCTGCAACTCAGTATCACCAGCTAAGCGGTCATTCTTTTCGGTAAGTATATTTTGGTTGATACCCGCCATATCATCTTTATGGTTCTGAAGGTTGGTATCAATCTTTGCCTCAAGTGAAGTCTCTTTGGCAATTGCTCGGTCTTTCTCTGCATTAATAGCAGTAGTATTAGCATTTACCTTTGCTTTTAATTCATTCATAGCATCGGTATTACCTGCCTCTAGAGAATCAATACGAACTCCCAAAGCATTATCACCAGCAATACGGTTTTCCTTTTCTTGTTCAAGCTTAGTATTAAGGCTAGCTACCTCAGATTCCAAAGCCTGCTTAGCATTATCCAATTTAGCCGTAAACTCAGTACTCAAGGCTTTATCGGCTGCAGTACGGTCTGCTGCTTCTTTATCCAAATTTACCTGAAGAACTTGGTCTGCAGCTTTTCTTTCTACACTCTCAGTATTAAGGTCAATATTGAGAGTATCGATACGAGAACTCAAAGCACTATCAGCATTGGTACGGTCAACGATTTCTTCGTTAATCATATCCTTAACTTCCTTGTAGTTATCACCTACAGTCTTAGTTAAGTTTGTGATTGCCTCTGAATTTCTTTCGATATTATGTTGGTTAGTAGCGATTGCCGTAGTATTGGCATTTACCTGCTCGGTAAGCTCATTACGCAAGGTATTGATAGACTCTTGCATACTCAAAGCCAAGTCTGAGATACGCTGGTTAACATTAGCCAGACTTTGAGTATATGCTTCATCAGCAGTCTTTCTTTCGGCAATCTCCTTATCCAAGTTAGCCTGAATTACTGCATCGGCATCTTTACGGTCTTGGATTTCCTTATTAAGGTTATCTCTTACAACTCCGAGTGCAGCATCTCCAGTAGCAGACTTATTGTCTAAGTATTCTTTCAGTTTAGTTTCAAGGGCAGTATCTGCATCCTTACGAGCTTGAACTTCAGCAGCTACCTCAGCACTGTTTGCCTCGTCTCCTGCAATACGGTCTTCGATTTCTTGGTTAACCTGTTCTGTGATGGCAGCCAACTTCCTAGTGATAGTAGTTGCAAAGTTAGGGTCATTTCCAAGGGCATCGGCAATTTCCTTGAGAGTATCAAGTACTTCAGGTGCTGAACCAATAATCTTTTGGATGGCCGCATTTACTTCCTCTTCAGTTTGGAAACCGGCATCATTGATAAGCTGGGAGAGATGGGTAATATAGTTTGCCTTTTCTTCGATGCCATCCAATTTAGCTTTGAGTATATCGGTAAAGTCGTTCTTAGTCAAAGAATAACCTTCACGTTTATCTACCTTCTTAGCATCAAGGTCTTTATCCCCTTTTTCTCTAGCAGCAGCCTCGGCAGCAATGGCATTAAGTAATTGTTCTTTGTCTTCTACACCCTGCTCTTTTATATCCTCAATTTTATGTTCGAGAACTAAATCCTGAGCAGCACGAGCAGTAGCCTCTGAATCTATATTGTTCTGTAATATCTGGTCTGCAGCAGTACGTGCTTGAGCTTCCTGGTCAATCTTACCTTGAAGAGCATTGTCTGCATTCGTACGATCTGTTACCTCTTTAGAGATTTCATTGTGAAGAACTTGGTCCTCAGAATGACGGTCTACCTTCTCTTGGTCAATCTTACCTTGAAGAGCTAAAGTATCAGCCTGGCGATTAGTGATTTCTTCATTAATCTTAGAATCCAGTACGGTATCTGCATTGGTACGATTTGCAGTTTCTTCAGCAATCTTTGCCTCGAGTGCGGCCTTATCATTGATATGGAGAGTCTTAAGGTTATTTACACTTTCCTTAATCTCATTATCGGCAGCGATACGTTCATCTTTTTCCTTTTGAATAAGGCCCTTGAGTTCTTTCTCAAGTTCACCATTATCTTGATTTACCTTATCTTCAAGGTCTTTGATGTCTTCAGCATTCTTATCTACCTTCTTCTCAACTCGGTCGATTTCAGCTTTTAAGTCTGCCTTAACGGTATCAATCTTCTTATTGATTTGGTCTAACCCATATTCTAGGTTATCCTGAACTGCAGCTACTGCAGCACCCAGAGCAGCTTCGGCTTCCTTAGCACGATTAACCTCTTCGGTTAAAGCAGTACGAAGGTCGGTTAATTTATTAGTGATAGTAGTTGCAAAGTTGGGGTCATTACCCAATGCTTCTGCCAACTCTTTAAGAGTATCAAGGGCATCATCAGCACCATCAACCAAATCACTAATCATCTGTTTAACTTCTTCCTCAGTTTGATATTTCAAATCATTCTCAAGCTGAGAAACTTTAGTGATATAATTTGCATGTTCTTCGATGCCATCAAGTTTAGCCTTCAACTCATCGGTAAAATCGTTTTTCGATAAGTCGTATCCTTCTTTCTTATCTACCTTATTCTTGATAGAAAGTACGAAGGCCCAGAACTCATTTATAGTTCCTCCAAAGCCAGCTTTAACAAAGTCATCATAGTAACCCTGTAATAACCGCTGGTCTATTTCTTCGCAGGTATAATACTTACTTACATACATATTTTATAAAATTTAAGGATTAATTACTGCACGTTGACGACCCAGTAAGAATTCAGAATCGATATCCCTGAATGGTTCTCCCTCTGAACCACAGAAGGCATTCATTGGTACATCCGGATTTTCGGGGTCTACATCTCCACCGTCCTCAATATCTCCCCGTATGCAAGCATAATCAGGAAGCCTATTTACACGGAACTTTATTACCTGGCCTATACCAGGATGAGGTATTATTTTATCCCAGATATCCCCGAAGTAATCTTGAAAGCAGGTGACAAATTTGTTTCCGGTCATCGATTGAAATGCCGTTACATCATTGCCATTACCTTTCATTTCAATATGAACTCCAGAGGTACCATTGAGGATAACCAGATTACTATCAAACCAAATTCCACTGTTTGTAGTAATTGGTGTCCACCTCAGTACTAACATCTTTGCCATATACTTTATTTTTATTCTACAAATTCAACTTTGGTATCTCGGTCTCTCTTTAGGATAATCATGAAAACTAAAGCCTCATCCTTTGCCTGAGCAGTCTGAGTATCTCCAGAAGGCTTATACGTTATACCATTAATTACAAACCTATCTTGTTCCCAATTAAAATCCCAATAACCTTCCGGTGTAAGATAACCGATTTGTTCTATATAAGATTTAGAAATTAGTATTGATAAGTTTTCATCATCCAATTCTCCTGAAATAGTTGCCTTGTTGATAGGCCAGTTTCTGAAAGCATTGTAGTAACACAATGCTTCGATTTGGATGTTATAATATTTAGGTATACTGTCTTCGGCATGACTGAGAAGCTGATTAACATGTTTGGCCCAAGTTATGGATTGTCTACCAGCATCCCAATCTAAGAAGTCAGTGATAATTTTCTTGTATCTATCCCAAGAGCGGTTCTTTACCATTCTCCAGGGTTCTTTTGTCATAACTTAGTTAGAATTGATTTCTTACCACCTTTCACTGGAGCACTTGGATTTGGCCCATCTAATACTCCAGGTTGCCTTCTGTTAACTACTTTTGGGACTACGGTTCTAAATACTTCATCACAGAACGGTAAGTAGATTTCCAATCGTGAAGCTAACATACAAAGGTTCTTCCTTAATTCATCTATTAATCCACCTGGTTGCATTGCTTGAGAAAGTGTTTTCCATAGGGAACTTGTAGCATCTGCCAAGGTATCATAATATTGCACTTCAGTAGGCCCAGTAGTGATTTGTTTAATCCTATCACCTCGGGCAAGTTCGGGTTTAGAAGTACCATCACCAGTTTGTTCTTTGGTAGAAGTTAATTGACTTAGATATTCTGAAGTACTCGTTAATAGATTAAGTATCTTCACATTGAGAAAATCCCAGGCAGCCAATTCCATTATTAATTGGTTTTCTAGTGCTTCATACCATAATTCATCCGTATACTTATCGGGTGCAATTGTATGGTTTACTAGAGGTCCAATGTAATATTGCCACTTAGTGATGTAAATAGATTTCTCTTCCCTGGTCATCCCATCGGATATTTCTGAAGGGATATAATGGTCGATTAAGTTATATATTGTATCGGCTAATGCCGTATGACCATAATCACAAACTACCAGAGTCTTATCTACGGTGATATCTAAACCATTAGAGTTGGTTACATGTAGGGTTACTGTATAGAAACCGGGAGTTTCATAAGAATAGGAAACATGTCTTCCACCATTGAAAACCTCTCCCTTATCATCGCCAAAGTCCCAGTCAAAAATGGATTTGGCCGGGACTTTGGATATGACTCTGAATGAAACTTCCAGACCTGACGTAACGTACAAAAAGTCCAGATTGTTATTCATATTAGTCTGTCTTATGTAATTTTCATATATTACCCTTTAGAAGAGGATTCGAATTCTTCCAGCAAAGCCTGAATAAGTGTTTCTACTGTATCATCTTTCTCGGCAACGATTTCATGAAGACCTGCTACCAGTTTCAGTTCTTCCAGGGAATAGCCCTTTGCAAGTTTTTCAAGAGTCATGCCTTTCTTGAACTGAGCATTCAGTCTCTTATCCAACTTTTCGATGTCGGCCTCTGAATACTTTTCGATTTCTGATTTATCAGCAATGATAATCAAATGGCCAGAGGCAATTGCCTTCTGAATCTTTGGTGCACGGAATTGACGACGAGAGAGTTCCTTGTCTTCTCCTCTACAAACGGTAATACCAGTTGATTGGTCATGAAAACTGTAAGCTCTTGGTCCCACAGTTACTGTATATTTATCTTTAGCCATATTTCCTAAGATTTAAAAATGATTAAAAAGAGAGGATAGGTCTTTTTAGTTACCTACCCTCTCAGGGAATTTATATAGATGAAACCGGACGTCCCTTATTATTCTAGGTTAACCATCAAATATGGGTCTACGTTCATGAACTCGGGGAAACCGAATTCTGAGAACTTCTTGTCAGCAGCCAGCAACAGAGTTGCATCCTGGTACATCTTAGAGAAGCCAGTAGTCAAGCTTGCATAGATTGCCTGAGTCTGGTTAGAAACGATTCTTTCAGATTCAAGCATCAACTGACGAGCAGTAAGCTTAATCAAGGCAGCAGATGTATCAATCAACAGCAACTGTTGGTCGGGTGTACCCGGGTGAATGTAGAAGTCAGCATTCTTGGGAACAGGAGACTTAACATTCAGGGTAGCTTCTGTAGTACCAGAGTGACGATCCTTGAATTCCGGCAAGTTCAGCATTTCGATTGCCTGGTCTTCACCACCAATCATAGTTTGGAAGTTACGTCCCATACGAGCAGCACGTACCCAAATATGCAGAAGGTCTTTGTAAGTGATACCATTAGTTGTTTCGTATACACCGATTACCGGGGCAGACTCAGAGCCATCAGGGTTGTTACCATTGATAGCAACGTCCATAGCCAGAGTATCCAGAGCATAACCCAACTGAACACCAAAATCACGAAGGTAGATTCCCAAGACATCGAGTGAAACATAGTTACGAACTTCATCAGTAAGTTTGAAACCTTTTCCGATTTTGAAGAGGCTAACTGATTTCTGTCCGAAGCTAACATCACCCAATGGGATAGTTTCTGCCTCATTAACCTTTGCAGGGGCAGCATCCGACATGTTAACCATAGGCATGATTGCTTGCAAACCATTGATGGGTTGATCAGATGCAATGATGTTCGGATAGAACGGAGCCTGGCGCATACCCAATGTGATAGCAGCACGGATGATTTCCGGAACAATCCAACGAACATTCTGTTGAGGCATTGTAAAGATGTTCTGCATCGTGTCCACTTTTGGATTGATGCCCATCTTTTCAAAAAGTTCATCTTCTGAAATACCCCATTTACCGGTAACCAATTCTCCAAAAGTTACCTCTACAGGCTTCTTGTCCTGTGAACCGGAACGAACAGCTTCCAAGCTTCTTACCATTTCCGGCAGCTCATTCATAAAATCCTGAGCCTTCAACTTTGTAATATCTATTTTATTTTCCATAACTTCTTTTCTCTTATTTGATGAGTACTTGAATTACCTCATTTGCCTCTTCTGCTGGATTAAGGGCAATGAACTGGGTTGAAGTTGCTTGGTTAGCTTGGTTAGCTTTTACGAATCTATCGTTAAGCAATTTTCCATCGGGAGTTACATAGCCAGCTTCGATATTTCCGTTTGATACCCAGTTACAAATCATGTAACCTTCCATAGCTACTGTTACCTCTACCGGGAAATTTCTTTGAGGTTGATAAGCAGGGTTAACGTTATCCGTTACTGCTACACCCAAATAAACTTGAGTAGCTGTATCAGTGCAAGGGTAAATCAAACCTTCTTCATTCAAAGCCACTGGCATACCCTGTACGATTTTCTCTCCAGCTTTAACATTGAAAGCCTGGTGCAATTTGTGTGACTCACTTTTGTAAATCACCGCTCTCGGGGTTCTTTCCCCAAAGAGAGTAAGTTGCTGAGGGTCGTTTACGATTTTAGTTTTTTCCATAACGCGGATTATTTATATTAGTTATTTGATTTTGTTTCGATACAAGTTATCGATTACATTCTTAGTACTCGGAGATTCTGAATTCCGTTGGGTATCAGTACCCTGGGTTCCAGTTTTACCCTCGGTATCATCCTCAGCAATTGAGGAAGCACGGTTGACGTCCTTAGAACCACATTTTGAGCAAGTGAGAGGGAACTTCTCTTCCAAGCGAGCTTGGTAATCCTTGGTCAAGGAAATAAGAGTAGTAATACCAGTAGTCTCGGCATTGAGCATCGTAACGATTGTCTCATCTACCTTATCACCCATCAACTTCTTGTAGGTTTCTACGGCATTTTCACGTAGAGAAGCAATGTGATTCTTTCCTACGGTTGCCATTTCCTTCAAGTTAGCTACTTCGGCATTCAAGTTGGTAATCTGTTCCGTAAGAGAAGTTTTCTCTGTAGTAAGATTATCTACCGAAGTTTGCAATTCGTTTCTGGATGATACCAAAGTCTGAATGCAGGCAATTACATTTTCCTGATTCATCTCTTTACCTTCTTCCAGGGTAAGCATGTTATCCCCAAAAAGGCTTTCAAGAAATTTTAGTAATTCTTCGTTCATGTTATTTTTATTTGAATGATTATCCTTGGCATCATTATCATTAAAAGAACCCTGAGTATCGTCCTTTTCTTGATATGATGTTAAATCCGATTTGTAATCAGTAAAGAAGTATTGCTTCGATTTATCATCTCTGTATTCTTCATAAGATGCCCAAGTTCTTTTGGCAAAGGTTGGGTTAATGATTTTACCATCCGAACCAATTTTCTGGGCAAATGAATCAGCACCATGTGAAACTAGTGAGGTCTCAAGGTAACGAACAATTTCAGTAACAATTCTACGTACCATAACTCCCTTAGAGTCATAAGTACCCAGTTTCTGATAAAATTCGTTATCTTCCATTTGGGGATGGGATTTATCCCACTTAAATTGTACAGTAACTGAATTACTATGGATTGAAGGAGGTTCCATAAGGATGCCTCTAGCAATTCTTGGATTTGCCTTACCATCGATTTTCAGAATACCGTTGATACCAGCGGGTATAGTAAAGCTACCGTCTTTATAGGATTCCTGCCACATTACTTGTGATACAGCACCAATAGCATTACCGATGTTTGTTTCATGGTCACAGTTTACTGTTTGACCAAGCAGCATCTTCATAGAAGCCTTTAGTACTCCATTCTGACCAAAGTCTGTCGGGTTCCAATTCTTAGATACAATCGTTTCTGAAAGTAATCTGAACATTGGTTCGATAAACTCTTCGTCCTTAGGAGTTAGTTCCGATTTGTCTAGGTTGGGATAGTAAGTATTATAATCTATATCCCCTCCCCAAAACCCAAATTGAGCAATGGAATCCGGTGTAGGATTTTTCCATTTGTAATAATTCTCTGAGAAAGCCTTGGCTCCCACTGCTTCTGGGATATACCCAGCCATAATGGTATGGCCTTGACCTATCACCATAGAATCAAGATGCTCTTTGTTTTTCTTTGTAAATTTACTCATCTTGCTTTAGTATTTTGGTCTCCTCGAGAAGGAGCCGGGTTATTCTTATCTCTTGACCTACGAGCAGATTGGTTTTTATCATCTTGCCTTTGTTTCTTCTTAGTTCCTTCTTGGGGGTCTATATTACCTCCCTTAGCAAATTGGTCCTCAAGTGAAACTCTTGGTTCTTTCTCATCAGGAGAATCATAACCCATTGCCCAAGCATATTGCTCTTGACTAATGATACCAGCCTTATACAATAAGTCAAGGTTCTGTATCTTATACTGAAGACCTTGTTGGATTTTAACTTCATCAGAAACTGTAGAAGTTCCCCAATCAATCTTCATTCCCTTATTATTATTAAAGCCTGCCAGACGCAGTTCTAGAGAATAAAGTCGGTCTAATACATAAGCTACAAGCATTTGGATATTTTTTAACTGGCTAATCATCTTAGACAGCATTATACCAGTTGCACCTTCACCAGTAGTAGATGATACCCCAATGATAGAGCCATTAACTCCCAACCCATTTGCTACAGATTGTTGGTTCATATTCCAAGGCTTCTCGATATTACCGAGCTCCTTAGTAGTAGAATTTAGTTTGAATTCATGGTCATCTATGTAACCAGCAACTACCCCATCCTTCATACCCTCTTTAACATTACGTTTGAGGATATTGAGTTCATGGTATAATCTGGATTCATAAGATTTAATACTCTCATTTGGCCTTTGTGGAGATTTCTGCATCTTAGCTTCTAAGAAACCAACCATGCCACAAATCTCCATGATATGTTTGAAGTTAATCTTCATATCATTTTGTCCTTTGAGAGAATCCAATGAAGGCATAAATGGAGGAACTCCATAAGGTTCATCGGTATCATTGAACATACCAACATAGAAATAAGTTTCTGGGTTAAGCTTAATATAATCTTGTTGCTTAACAAAGAAATTTATATTCTTTTGGTAAGGAGCATACACCCCATTTAATTCACGTTTAAACTTGATGTGTTCTGGCTTAAGGAATAATACAGTAGCCAAACCATCAAGCTTGTCATTTGGTACTCCTTCTACGGATATTGCCCCACTTACAAGAAGTTGAACAATCATTTTATTAACTAAACCATCTATACCAGCAGTATATCTGGTCCATCCCTTGGTGGCTTTCTTAAGATGTTCTCTCATCTTTGAAGCCTCTTCATCGGTATTATTAGGGAAAGTTACTGTATGACTGGTGTTAGCTAACTTAAACATATCTTGCAATGCGATGCCCATATCAGGATTTACTTTATATAAATCCCGAATTAAAGGTATCACATCAACACGAAAAGAGGGTTCAACTAATTTAGTCAACCCTTGTAATGATGTAATTAAGTTATCGCTATCATCGTCAACTGAAACCCTACCAGGCGAAATCGATGTGGCAGGCTTCTCCTCTTTATTAGAGGATGTACCATTCTTGGGAGGGTCCTTCTTACGTCCCCAACCCCAACTAAAATTGAAGTACTTTTTCATCTTGGTTGTACGATTACGTTAGTTTTTCCTTTCCTTATGTGATTACATATTGCTTTTCCAAAGATATCATCATCGGCATATACATCCCCTTCAAGGTCTACATCTACAGCCGAATTGTTAGCCCTATGTTTACCCATTGCAACAGGTCTACCTAAACCATCATAAATGAAGGTATAAGCTTCTTGTACAAAGAATGGGTCCTTAATGGTTACGTGATCTAATCGAATATCTTCTTCTAAGTTTTCTATTATCACTGAACGATTCTTTTGGGTGGTTAACCAACCAGGGGATTTATCCATTTCAGGTCTACTTTTACCTTTTTTCTTTAGCATCTTCTGGTAGTAGTAAAGGTTAGGGTATCCTTCATCTTGAAGCTTAGAAGTTACTGATAAACCAACGTCATTGGATTCTGGAGCTATTACTGCCCAGTTAAACAACTTACCAGTATCACCAAGTAACTTAGCATAAGCTCCCACTGCCATTCTTCCCTTATATACTACTTGTTCTTCTCCTAGCTTATCCATACAAGTAAATGAAGAGTAGTCAGAAGCTCTACCAGTTGAAACGTCTGCACCAATGAAATATTCTTTATCTGATTCGGGTTCACAGAATTGTCGGTATTGACCATTAAATCTCTTCTTAATAACTGGGTAATCACTAAGGCAGTCTTCGATAGCTTTAATATCTGCTAAGTCGAAGACTGTATTACCAGATGATAAGAAGTCACCATCAATTTCTTGTGCAGTTCGTTTTGCTCCCAAAGCAGAAGACATTTGGTTATACCAATTGATATCTCGTTCTGGGTGCATTTGCCAGTATAATCGAATTGCGTTAAAAGGATTACCTCCTGCAATGGCATCTACCCAAGTTGAGTGATAGAAATTACCAACTCCATAGGGAGTGGAATTGACGATGGCAGCTCCACCAGTGGAAAGAGTAGGAAAAGCAGCAGCCCAAATTTGAGCAGCCCATCTTACTACTGCTGCCTCGTCAATTACCAGAAGAGAAAGGGATTCCGAACGACCGGCTTCGGATGATGTCGGAATTGATTCAATAAATGACCCATTATCAAATTCTATCATGGAAGCAGAACCGTATTCTCCAGCTCTACCATTGATTATGGGAGTTTGAAGGTACCATGGAAGATTCTTGTACATGAACTTAATCTTCTTAAGCACCTTCTTAGCAGTTGTGTCTTTGATAGAGATAATGTTTATCTTTTTGTTGGGATGGTACATCGCCAACCAAAGACAGTACATTGAAATAAGTTCTGTAATTCCTGCCTGACGGAATTTGAGAATGATATTGAATCGTTGGGTAATGAAATTGTAGAGAACTGATTTCTGAAATGGGTATAAATCAAATCTTACCTTTCCTCTTACTGGATGTATCACATAGCAAAAAAGGCTAAAAAAGAAAACATCACTAGAAACTCGGGATAAGTTTGATAGCTCTTCTCGGGTTAAAGTAGTTCTAGTTTCTGAGATAGTCTTTGCCATATCTAAAAGTTATACGTTATTTGAAATTCGATGTCAGTACCCATCCCTGATTTTATCTTCGGATAGTAAAAGGTATTGACTCCGAGTTTGTAATTAAATCTCTTAGTCTTGATTGAAAGACCAGCTCCCATATCGAAGAGATTATTGAAAGGTCTGTATTTGCCATAAACGTATGGACTAAGTGATAACCTTGCAACTTTCTTTCGAGTTAATTGACCTTCATACCAGTTGTAGTTGTACTTATCTAAGTCGATTGGGAATAGTCTAGTTGAATAAGTGTTAGTCTCCTTATTGAACAGACTTAAGTTCAACTTATCTTTCTTCAAAACGATTTGAACCAGGGAATCTTGGTTACTGATAACTGGCTGCCTTAGTATGGAATCAGGAAAGAGAGTTGGCTGCTTATTATCATGAACTAAGATTTTACCTGGTTCAATTTTTTCAGAGTACTTCTTCTCTGGTTTGAAGGGTTTCTCTGTGTATACTGTATCTGGGATTTCATTGACCGCTAGTTCCAGGGAATCAACCTCTCGAGAAAGTTTGTAATTCCTGAAGCAAAGGTAAATAGTAAATCCTAGAAGTACAATAAACAAGGCCCTTTTTAAATTCTTCATGGTAATTTCGCTTTTAGTGAAACTCTGGTACTCACTCGTTTCCTTGTTTTCCCTTAACAATCCCTTTCTTACCTTCAGAGTTGATTTATAGGATTATAGCTTTCTTTACCAGAAAGCACTTTCCTAAAAAAGAAAAACTTAATAAAAAGAAAAAAGGGTTTTCAAACAGCTCAATTTAGCTCAGTTTTGATGAGTCAATTTTCTTGAGGCATTTTTTGAACCAAATCCCTACCTCATAAACCGAGCCCTTGGCAATTGTGTACCTTGCCTTGTTAAGCCAGTAATGGTAATCCTTAAAATCCTCTTCGAAGGTATCACCATTTTTGTGAAGGTAAATTTCGAATTTATCTGGGAAACCCATAATTGCCTTGAAGTCTTCGATTCCCAGGGGATATCCATCAGGTCTAAATTGCCTATCTGCAGGTCTGAGGGTTAATGGGGGTTTATCATACTCTAATCGATATACTCCTGGAAGAGTACTCATCTTTGCAGTTTTGATAGGCCACTTCTTTTCGTCCTTGAAATCTCTAACCCAGAGCCTATGTATCTTTGCTACTGTGAGATTCTTCTTCTCTGGAAGCTTTCGATAATCATACATTGCCAGAGTTTTACTCATAAACGGAATCTGGTTAGTATTATTTTTCTGAGAGAATGTGAGTGGTTTGAGTAAATTTCTAGTAGTTGTTGGAGTTTTTACTTGAAATACTTCATCAAAAGCATTCAAGTATTTCTTACCGGTCTTTTTATGTACTCCAATGATGAGTAATCGCTTCCTTGATTCCTGAGAGTTTCCGTAGTCTAAAACTGACCTTTCGTGAAAAATTAATTTATAGTCTTTGAATGTTTCCTCAAAGAAATCCTTGGGAAGCAATGTTAGCAGTCTTGGTAGATTTTCTATAAGAAATATCTTGGGTTTATACTCGAGTATTGATGCAATTACTAGATTAAGACTACGGTTATCTTTAGGATTACCCAATTCCTTTACTTTGGATAACCTCATTACTGAGGCTGCTCCGCAATCAGGGCTTGATATAATTATGTCTACTTTCTCATCGAATTCTTGTAAACAAAAGCCCTTGTAAAACGGTATATCTCCAA
>OIBG01000213.1_pt1 | contig 13563 bp, 10 predicted proteins | sample 1581011 | NCBI WGS metagenome assembly OIBG01 (sample SAMEA3882533, study PRJEB24775) | human gut metagenome | biome: human-associated habitat; feature: intestine environment; material: feces | place: Netherlands | collected 2009/2010 | reverse complement strand
CCCGCCGCGACCGGTACGGGCAAAAAAGTCCACGATCTTCTGCCATTCTGCTTCATCAAAGTGCAGGGTATCGCCAAAGGCTTCGGCCACGGTCTCCTTGGTCAGGTCGTCCTCCGTGGGGCCAAGCCCGCCGGAAAACACCAGCAGATCGCTGCGGCTTTTGGCTTCCTTTACCAAATCACGCAGGCGGCCAGGGTTATCCCCAATCACATGCTGGTGCAGCACGCTGATGCCCAGTTCCGCCAGTTCGCGGCTCAAAAACTGGGCGTTGGTATTGACAATATCGCCAAGCAGCAGCTCGGTTCCTACACAAATGATCTCCGCGGTCATGGTTTGTTCCGTCCTTTATCCAAGGGTAATTTTTATCCGGCGCTGTTAAAACTCCGGGTCATCCCCGATGCGGATGGGGATTTTCTCCACAGTTTCCGCCGCAATCCGTTCCAGCTCTGCCAGGCCGGGCATTCCGGCTTCGGCGGCTTCGATCTCCGCCAGGCTGGGCTTGGTTTTGGGGTGCGGCGGGGTAAAGATGGTACAGCAATCCTCATACGGCTCAATGGAGGTATCAAAGGTGCCGATCTTGCGGGAAATAGCAATGATCTCGGTCTTATCCATGCCGATCAGCGGGCGCAGAATCGGCAGGTTCTGCGCGGCATCGGTGCAGGCAATGGCCTGCATGGTCTGGCTGGCAACCTGTGCTAGACTTTCGCCGGTAATCAAAGCTTCCATCTCGCTCTGGTCGGCCACCAGTTTGGCAATGCGCAGCATGCTGCGGCGCATCAGAACCGTGAACAGCACGTCGGGCGCGTTGTCACGGATATACTCCTGCGGCTTCGTGTAGGGCACGACGAACAGCGTGCAGTTGCCGGTGTACTCGACCAGCTCGCGGGCCAGGTCGCGCACTTTCAGCTTGGCGCGCAGGCTCGTGTACGGCGGGCTGGCAAAGTGGATGTGGTGCAGTGCCAGACCGCGGCGGGCCATGCACCACGCGGCGACGGGGCTGTCGATGCCGCCGGACAGCAGGTTCAGTGCGCGCCCGCTCGTGCCGACGGGCAGACCGCCCGCGGCCTCGACCTTGGGGCCGTGGACATAGGCGGCGTAGTCGCGAATTTCCACCATGATCTCCAGCTGCGGGTTATGCACGTCGACGCGCAGATGATGGTGCTTGTTCAGCAGGTAGGCACCCAGCTCGCGGCAGATCTCGGGGCTCTTCATCGGGTAGGTCTTGTCGGCGCGCTTGGCCTCGACCTTGAAGGTGCGGATGCCGCGCAGCGTCTCGCCGAGATACGCCTCGGCGGTCTCGCATATTGCGGCAAAGTCCTTCGGGCACTCGACGGCGCGGCTCAGCTTCACGATGCCGAACACATGGGACACGCGGCGAAACGCCTCGTCCATGTCGAGGCCGTCCTCCTTCGGCTCGATGAAAACGGTGCTCTGGGCCTGATAGACCTTGAACTTGCCCAGCGGCTCCAGCCGCCAGCGGATGGTCTTGGCCAGCCGCGCCTCAAACTTGCCGCGGTTCAGGCCCTTCAGCGTCATTTCGCCCTGATAGGCGAGGATGAGTTCTTTCATAAAATGGTTCCTTTCAAAATGGATGTGCCGTTCAAATATGCTGCAATTCCTGTAATCCGTCCCGCAGCCCCGCCAGCAGCGCGTCCACGTCCTCGGCGGTGTTATCGGCGCAGAAGCTCACGCGCAGGGCGGTGCGGACGGTCAGGTCGGCGCAGCCCATGGCCAGCAGGGTGTGGCTCGGCTCGCCCTTGTCGCAGGCAGAGCCGCCCGAGACATAAACCGCGCGGGTGTTCAGGTAGTTGATAAAGGTCTGGCTGTTGATGCAGCCGGTGGAGAAATTCACGATCTCCCCCACCGCGTCATCGGGCGAATTGAGCGTGATGCCGTCCAATTCTTCAAGCCCCGCGCGCAGCTGCCGATTCAGCACGGCAATGTGTGCAATGCGGGGGCGCAGCTTCTGCTGGCCCTGCGCGGCGGCCACGCCGAGACCCACAATGTAGGGCGTGTTCTCGGTGCCGGGGCGCAGGCCGCGCTCCTGATGGCCGCCGAGATAGGGCGGTTTGAGCATCTGGCGCTGGCTGTCCCGGATGAACAGTGCGCCGACGCCCTTGGGCGCGTGGACCTTGTGGCCGGAGACGGAGAGCGTATCGACCTCGCGCCATTTCTGCAGGTCGATGGGCATGCGCAGCCACGCCTGCACGGCGTCCACATGGAAATGGGTGCGGCTGTTGCGCGCCTTGATGCCCTTGCCCAGCGCCGCGATGTCCTGCACGGCGCCGGTCTCGTTGTTGACGGCCATGCAGGCGGCCAGCACCGTGTTTTTGTCGATCTCGGCCAGGAATTTCTGCGTGTCAATGCGTCCGTCCGCCCCGGGCATGACCTCAACGACGGTGAAGCCCTCGTCCTTCAACGCGCGGATGGGGCGCTGCACGCTGGGGTGTTCAAAGCCCGTGACGACGATTTTATTGCCCCAGTGCTTACGCGGGCGGGCCGCGCCGGTCACGGCCATGTTGTTGCCCTCACTGCCGCAGGCCGTGAAGTAGATTTCATCGCTGCGGCAGTGCAGCGTTTTGGCCACGCGGGCGCGGGCCGCGGCAATGGCATCCTGCGCGGCAACGGCGGGGTCATACAGGCTGCTGGGGTTGGCCCAAAGCTCAGTCAGCGCCTCGCTGACGGCCTGCGCCACCGCCGGGTCCACCCGGGACGTGGCGGCGTTATCAAGATAATGCAGTTGGGGGTCGGAAAGCATAGCACTCATTCCTCACATTATTGCACAAAATTATACAGATTAAATTATACACGTTCGCCTAGCAAAAAACAATATTCAGAAACAAAAAAAGGCTTCCCCCGTGGGGGAAGCTGGCCGCGAAGCGGACTGATGAGGGCAGAGTTCATCCTGATTGCCCATTTACGGGCTGTAACCCGGTAGGGGCCGGGCATGCCCGGCCCGCGGCTTACCGGCAAATGTGCGATTGCGGGAAGGCCGCTTTATTCTGTTGACCCTGTAGGGGCGCATTCTATATGCGCCCGGGCAGCTTGCGGCTGCGAAAGCCCCCACGGGCGGATATGGAATCCGCCCCTACGCCTTGTTTTATCTACCCTTACTCCCCAAAATCCTCCGCGGCCTTCTGCATCATCTGCCGGATCGGCAGGTTGTACGGGCAGCGCGGCTCACAGGCACCGCACCGGATGCAGGCACCGGCCTTGGTCTGCAGCGTCGCATAGCGCTCGCGGCCCCACTGCTGCAGACCGTAGCGGTTCAGATACCCCTGGAACAGGAACACACTGGGGATGGAAATGCCCACCGTACAGGGCGCACAGTAGTTGCAGCGGCGGCAGAACTGGGTGCCCAGCGCGTCGCGCACCTTCTGGCAGGCGGCCTCCTCCTCGGGCGTGAGCGGGGTGGTGTTGGCCGCGCCCGCCACGTTGGCGTTCAGCTCCTCCACCGTCGCCATGCCGGGGATGGACACCGTGACTGCCGGGTTGGACAGCACGTACCGCAGTGCCAGGCGGCCATCCTCAATGGCACCGCCCGCCAGCGGCTTCATGTCGATAAAGCCCTTGCCCGCCGCGGCGCAGCGGTCGATCAGCTCCCTGCCCTGCTGCTCCACGATGTTGTACGGGAACATAATCGTCTCGATCTCGGGGATGTCCAGCGCTGCCTCAAACACAGCGGCCAGATGTGCCGTGATGCCGATATGCCCGACGATGCCCCTGGCCTTTGCCTCGAGCAGCGCCTCCATTGCGCCACCGGGCGCCAGAATGGTTTTCAGTCCGTCGAGGCTCGGGTTGTGGAACTGGAACAGCTCGATGTGGTCGGTGCGCAGGTTTTTCAGGCTCGTGGCGATCTCGGCCTCCATGTCGGCTTTGGTCAGTGCGCGGCATTTGGTCGCCAGAATGAAGTCATCCCGCAGCCCGGCCTCCTCCAGCGACTGGCCGATCCATGCCTCGCTGACCGTGTAGGCGCGGGCAGTGTCGATGTAATTGATGCCCGCCTTATGCGCGGCGATCAGCAGCTCCCGCGTGCCGGGCTGGTCGATGCGCTGAATGGGAATGCCGCCAAACCCAAGGCGGGAGATTTGTAAGCCTGTGGTGCCGAAATTGACGTATTGCATGGTGTTTACCTCTTATTAAACATTCCTGTTGTATTGCCCTCCGTTTGCTGCAGGGGTCGATGCCTGCATCCGCCCCTGCATCCTTTACGCTTATTATAGCAAATCCAACGTAAAAATCCAGTCTCCCTAAGCCCCCCGCGCGGGAAGGCAGCCGGCTTGCAAGCATGGTGCTATTCTTCTATAATAAACAGTACAAAAACGAAATCTTTGCGGGGTACAGCCACCTCTACGACCCGCTGACCGGGCGCTGGCCGTTTCTTGCGGGGCCGGAGCGCAGCTACGGTGCGTGTGTCGATTTATTGGTGGAGGAATTTTTGCCCAACACAACTGCTGGCACCTGACGGAAGCCGCGACCACTAGATGCCCGGAAAGTTGTGTCCGCGGTGTCACAATTATCCACAAACAGACCCTATGGATGTTGAAAATTTCGGCGTTTTTCTGTGCGATTTTCCACCCCTGCCCACTTGCGGCGGGGGCTTTTTTCGTGGTATGATTCATTTTGTAATAGTTTATCGCTTTTTAACTGTGAGGAACAGGAATGTTTAATAAAAAGAACCCCATGCGGTATTTCTCCGGCAGCACCTTTGCGCGGCTGCCGCTGTATAAGCTGGCCGCGGGCGGCACGGCGGTGGTGCTGACCGCCAGCATCGGCCTGGGCGCGTTTGCGGCCAGCGTCGGTCCGCTCTCCGCGCCCGAGCCCAGCCCCACGCCCATCGTGACGGCCACCCCCGAGACGGCGGCCACGCCGACCCCTTCCCCGACGCCGAGCCCCACGCCGGAGCCGGACAAGCCTCTGACGATGGAGGCCAGCGTCATCCAGCAGGACGTCGGTGTGACGCTCTACGTCGAGAACGCCCCCGAGCCCAGCCCCACGCCCGATGCGTCCGCCTCGCCGTCCCCGACGCCGTCCAAAAGCGCGAAGGAGGATGACGCCGAGAACGAAAAGACCCCGCTGCTGGGCGTGGCGGCAACCATCACACTGACCGACGCCAAGGGCAATGCCACGGATTACGAGCTGGATACCGAGACCGGCACCGCGCTGGCCGAGGACGTGACCCCCGGCGACTACACGCTGGCGGTCCAGCCCATCGAGGGCTACACGCAGCCCGAGGCCCAGACCGTGACAGTCAAAGAAAAGGTCGTCTACAAGGCGGACGTCAAGGCCGTTAAAGAGAAGATCGTCCAGGCAAGCCAGGTCAACGAGAGTGCCGAGGACTCCGGCGTCAGCAACGCGGGCTCGGCCCCCATCGTCAACGAGGTCACCGACACCGTGACCTACGCCGACAGCGCTAAGACCGAGACCGGCAGCAAGACGAGCTACACAGCCAAGCTGAGCAGCAGCGGACATCTGCTGCTGGCCGACGGCACCGAGACGCCCTACCTGCCCGTTTATCAGGACGGCACGAAGGACCTGATCGGCGCAATGCGCGATACGAGCTACGCCGCCAACACGGCCACGGCGGCCTGGCTGCCCGGCGCGGCGGATTCCGTCACGCTGCTGGGCGCGGCCAACACCCGCATGGCGTGGGTACACCGCGCGGACGAGCCGGTGACCGTACAGGAGGACACCGACGGGGCCGCCCCGACTGCCGAGGAGACCCCTGTCCCGGCGGATCCCACGCCGGAACCGACCCCCGAGATCACGCCCGATCCGACCCCGGAGGCGACGCCCGCCCCCACCGAGGCCCCGACGGAGACACCCGCCGAAACGCAAACGCCTGCCCCGACAGCAGCCCCTACGGAAGCCCCGACAGCGGCTCCGACGCAAGCACCCACCCAGGTGCCCGACCCGACGGCGGGCTGGCCGGATAACATTGCGGTGCAGGAGCTGGCCAACTACGGCTTTGCCGTGACCAGCGCGACCACCACGATATACGAGTACACCGGCTGGCAGGATATTGACGGCGCAACGTATTATTACGACCCGTCCACCCACCAGCCCGTCACAGGCCAGCAGGTCATTCAGGGCAATGTCTACACCTTTGCGGCGGACGGCGCACTGAACCGCACGGCCCGCGGCATTGATGTCTCGAAGTTCCAGGGCAGCATTGACTGGAACGCCGTCAAGTCGGACGGCATCACGTTTGCCATCATCCGCTGCGGCTACCGCGGCTACGGCAGCGGTGCGCTGGTCGAGGATTCTACATATCGCCGGAACATTCAGGGCGCGATCAACGCGGGCCTGCGCGTCGGCGTTTACTTCTACAGCCAGGCCATCAACGAGGCCGAGGCCGTCGAGGAGGCCAGCATGGTGCTGAGCCTGGTCAGCGGCTACAGCCTGCCGCTGGGCGTTTACTACGACACCGAGAGTGTCGGCGGCGGGCGCGCCAATGCCCTGAGCGCCGCCGAGCGCACGGCCTGCGCCGTCGCCTTCTGCGAGACGATCCGCAGCGCGGGGTACAGCGCGGGCGTTTACTCCTATGCCAGCTGGTTCTATAACGCGCTGAACTTTGCGAACATCAGCAAGTACAACATCTGGATCGCCCAGTACCGCGATACGCTGAGCTTCAGCTACAAGCACAATATATGGCAGTACACAGGCTCCGGCAGCGTCAAGGGGATCTCGAAGCCGGTGGATATGAATATTGGGTAAAATAAAAGCACCTGCGTTTTCGGACGCAGGTGTTTTTGCGTTATGGAAGCCTTCTCCCTCGGGAGAAGGTGGCCGAGGCTCCGACCGAGGCCGGATGAGGGCAAAGCCCGCCATAGCGGCCAGTGAACGGGCTGCAGCGGCAAGGTCTACCCTCATCAGTCAGCGGACGGGGCCGCTGACAGCTTCCCCCCAAGGGGGAAGCCTTATTTGTTCGTGTAGCAGCTCATCTTCGCGCTGCTTCCGCCCCTGACCTGCCCATTGCCGTGCACAATATATTTATACGTACACAGCTCGGCCAGCCCCATGGGGCCGCGGGCGTGGAGCTTCTGGGTGCTGATGCCCATCTCGCAGCCAAGGCCGAACTCTCCGCCGTCGGTAAAGCGGGTGCTGGCGTTCACGTAGACCGCCGCGCTGTCCACGCAGGTCGTGAACCGCTGTGCCGCCGCGGCGTCCGCCGTGACGATGGCCTCGCTGTGGTGGGTCGAATGCTTCGCAATGTGGGCGATGGCCGCATCGACGTCATCCACAACGGCCACGCTCAGCTTATAATCCAGATACTCGGTGTCAAAGTCCTGCGGCGTGGCAGGCACACCGTCGATGATGGCCGCGGCGCGCGCGTCCAGATGCAGCTCCACCGGGGTGATGCCGGCAGCGGCGCGGGCATCGACAAGGCGGGCCTTCAGCATCGGCAAAAACTGCGCTGCCACGTCCCTGTGGACCAGCAGCGCCTCCTCGGCGTTGCAGACGCTGGGGCGGCTCGTCTTGGCGTTTTCCACAATATCCACGGCCATCTCCAGATCGGCGGCCTTGTCCACGTAGACATGGCAGATGCCGGTGCCGGTCTGGATGCAGGGCACGGTTGCGTTCTCGACGCAGGCGCGGATCAGCCCGGCCCCGCCGCGGGGGATCAGCAGATCGACCAGCCCGTCCGCGGTCATCAGCTCGTTGGCGCTGGCGTGGGAGGTGTCCTCGATGAGGCTCACCGCGCACTCCGGCAGGCGCACCCTGCGCAGACCGGCGCGCAGAGCCTCCACGATGGCGTGGCAGCTGGCCCAGGCGTCGCGCCCGCAGCGCAGGATGCACGCACTGCCCGCCTTGATGGCCAGCGCGGCGGCGTCGCTCGTGACGTTGGGGCGGCTCTCGTAGATGATGGCGATAACACCCATCGGCACGGCGGTTTTTTCGATTAAAAGGCCGTTCGGGCGCACAATTTTGCGCAGCACTGCGCCCACCGGGTCGGGCAGGGCCGCGACCTCGCGCATACCCTTGGCCATGTCGGTCAGGCGGCCCGGCGTCAGCGCCAGACGGTCCAGCATCACGTCGCTGACCCGCCCGCGGGCGTTCTCGACGTCCTGCTTATTGGCGTCCAGAATTTTATCCTGTGCGGCGATGAGCGCAACGGCCATTGCCTCCAGCGCGGCGTTCTTCGTGTCGGCGTCGGCCAGCGCCAGCGGCAGCTTTGCGCCCTGCGCGGCCCGCAAAATTTCCTGCGTAGTCATGGGGTCAGACCTCCCTTATGCCTTGCGGCCCACGAACCGGGTGCCGACGGGCTTACCCTCGACAATGTCGTACAGCACCTCGGCGTGGGCACCGTTGGTAATGATCATGTCCACACCGGCCTCGGTGGCACGCTTGGCGGCGGTGACCTTCGTCAGCATGCCGCCGGTGCCCAGGGCCGAGCCCGCGCCGCCCGCCAGCATCTCAATTTCCGGCGTGATCTCCTCGACCACCGGGATGAGCTTTGCGTCCGGGTGGGTGTGCGGGTCTGCGGTGTACAGGCCGTCGATGTCGGACATCAGCACGACCAGATCGGCGTGGATGCACTTGGCCACCAGTGCGGCCAGCGTGTCGTTGTCGCCCAAAGAGTATTCCTCGCAGGCGACGGGGTCATTTTCGTTGATGATGGGGATGGCGTGCAGCTGCAAAAGACGTTCCAGCGTGTTTTGCAGGTTGTGCAGACGGTTTTCGTGGTCAAAATCCTCCCACGTCAGCAGCATCTGGGCCACGGTATGATTGTATTGGCCGAACAGCCGGTCATAGGTATACATCAGCTCGCACTGGCCCACCGCGGCGGCAGCCTGCTTGGTGACAAGGTCGCCGGGCTTTTCAATTTGCAGCTTGCCTGCGCCGAGGCCCGTGGCCGCCGACGATACGACGATGAGCTGATGTCCGGCATTCTGAATATCGCTCCACACCCTGACCAGATCCTCGGTGTGGCGGATGTTGAGCAGCCCGCCGGGATGTGCCAGCGTGCTGGTGCCTACTTTAACGACGATACGCATAAAATTTCTCTTTCTATTCCTGTTTGGCAACCGCTTTGTAGGGGCGAGCATTGCTCGCCCGTCAGGCGTCTGCCGCGCGGGGTATTTTCCTGGAAAAGCACTTTTTTCCGTCAGGTCTGCGGGCGAGCAATGCTCGCCCCTACATTCTCGGAAGGGTTTACTTCTTCCCCAAATCCTTTGTCTTTTCAAACGCGGCCAGCACGGCGTCGGTCACGGCACCGCGGAAAGCGCGCTCCTCCAGCAGGCGCACGCCCTGAATGGTCGAGCCGCCGGGGCTGCAGACGGCGTCCTTCAATTCGCCCGGGTGCTTGCCGGTCTCCAGCACCATCCGCGCGCTGCCCAAAAGCATCTGGGCGGCGTACTCCTGCGCCTTGGCGCGGGGCAGACCTGCGGCGACACCGCCGTCGGCCAGTGCCTCGATGAACTGGTACGCCCAGGCCGGTCCGCAGCCGGACACCGCGCTTGCGGCGTCGATCAGGCTCTCCGGCACGGCGTCCAGACGGCCTGCAGGGGCCATGGCGGTGAGCCACTCGGCCATTTTTTCCGGCTCCACATCGTCAGAGCAGTACTGGATCATGCCGTCGCCCAGCGCCACGGGGGTGTTGGGCATCATGCGGATGATGGGATAGCCGCTGCCCGCCATCTGGCGGATCTGCTGCATCGACAGGCCCGCCGCCATCGTGACCAGCACAAAGGGGCGGCTCTCGGCGCGGGCCTCCAGCGTTGGGGTCAGCTCGTCGAGCATGTCGGCCATCATCTGGGGCTTTACGCCCAGAAAGATGAAGTTGCAGATGCCGGCGACCTCCTCATTCGTGCCGCAGGCGCAGCCGAGCTCGTCCGCCAGCGCCTGTGCCTTGGCAGGCGTGCGGTTGGCCAGCAGCACATCGCCGGACCCGGCGCCCTTGCAGACCGCGCGCGCCACAGCCCCGCCCATGTTGCCGCAGCCGATAAAACCGTATTTCATGGTAAACCCCCTATTTTATACTTTATATTCAGTACTTATAGTAGTGCAAGGGAGAAGGTTTGTCAACGGGAAAACGGGCTTTCCCCGGGGGAAAGATACAGAAAGTCCATCGCATCTTTTTCTTGCCCTTATCCTGCAAACGCGGTATAATAAAATAGAATATTTGTAAAATTCCGTCCGCCGCTGCACGGCGGGCACCAGGATAGAGTTTGGAGGCAGTACCATGTCTGAATTTATTTCTCTTTCGGTTCCGAATTTCGGCGCGCGCGAGGCCGAGCTGGCCGGACAGGCCATCACGTCGGGGTGGGTGTCCACCAGCGGCGGCAAGGTCACGGAGTTCGAGGAAGCGCTGGCCGCTTACGTGGGCATGCCCCGCGCCGTGGCCTGCAACGCCGGTACCAGCGCGCTGCATCTGGCCGCTATGGCCGCCGGCATCACCCGCGGGGATGAGGTCATCGTCCCGACGCTGACCTTTATCGCCGCCGTCAACCCGCTGACCCGCTATGTCGGCGCGGAGCCGATCTTCATCGGCTGCGACGACTCCCTGTGCATTGACCCCGACGCCGTCGAGGATTTCTGTGCGAACCGCTGCGAGCTGCGGGACGGCAGGCTGTACAACAAAGCCACCGGCGCACACATCAAGGCACTGGAGGTCGTGCATGTGTTCGGCAACATGGCCGACATGCCCCGCCTGATGGCGATAGCCAAGCGCTACGGCCTCATCGTCATTGAGGATGCCACCGAGGCGCTCGGCACCCGCTGCACCGACGGCCCGTTTGCCGGTAAGTTTGCGGGCACCATCGGCGACATCGGCTGCTACAGCTTTAACGGCAACAAGATCATCACCACCGGCGCAGGCGGCATGGTCGTGTCCAACCACGCTGACTGGGCCGAGCACGCCAAGCATCTGTCCACCCAGGCCAAGGCCGATCTGCTGCAATTTTTGCACGATGAGGTCGGCTACAACTACCGCATGACGAACGTGCAGGCATCCTTAGGGCTTGCCCAGCTCGAGCGGCTCGAGGGCTTCATTGCCCACAAAAAGGCGCTGTATGACCGCTATGTGGCCGCGCTGGACGGCGTGAAGGGGCTGCGCATCCTGCCCTTCCGCGAGGCGGAGTGCCGCTCCAACCACTGGTTCTTCAGCCTGTATCTGAAGGATTCCGGGCTGGACCGCGACACTGTGATCGAGAAGCTGCAGGCGCAGCACATCCAGACCCGCCCGGTGTGGGCGCTCATCCATGAGCAGGCCGACTACCCCCGCAACGAGGCTTACGGTCTGGACAAGGCGCTGGACTACCGCAAGTACATTGTCAACCTGCCCTGCTCCACGAACCTGTCCTTTGAGGACTGTGACCGCGTGATCGAAGCGGTGCTGGGGCTGTAAGTGCCCTTGCCTCCCTCTGCGAGACAGACTCCCCCGGTACGGGGGAGGTGGCCGTTAGGCCAGAGGGAGAGCAGTGGCCCCGCAGGGCCGGAGGGAGAGAACCTTGCCATTGCCCGAAATATTTCGGATAGCCGTAAGGCTCTCTCCCCCACCCGCTGCGGCGGGAGCCCCCTCGCAGAGGGGGCCAAGTAATTGCAAAGGGGGACCACCCTTGATAAAAGTAGAAGAGCTTTTTATTGCGCCCACCGCCACGGTGCTGGAAACGCTGCGCAAGCTGGACGAGACCGGCCAGCGCATCCTGTTCATTGCACCGGAGGGACATCTGAAGGCCGTCATCACCGACGGTGACATCCGCAAGTTTTTCCTGCGCGGCGGCACACCGGACCAGACCGTGGACCACGCGGCCAACTATCATCCGCTGAGCGTCTCGGTGTCCGAGCGCGGCAAGGCCCGCAGCATTTTGCAGGAGCATTGCATCGACGCGCTGCCGGTCCTGAACAAGCGCGGCATCATCACCGACATCATCTTTGCCCACGGCCTGGATCTGGACAACCGCAAGCAGGTCGATATTCCCGTTGTGATGATGGCGGGCGGGCTGGGCACGCGGCTGTACCCGTACACAAAAATTCTGCCCAAGCCGCTGATCCCCGTGGGCGAGCAGCCCATTGCCGAGCTGATCATGGACCGGTTCCGGGACTTCGGCTGCCACAATTTCACGATGATCGTGAACTACAAAAAGGGCATGATCAAGTCCTATTTCAATGAGCTGGAAAAGAACTATAACGTGGACTTTGCCGACGAGGAAGTGTTCATGGGCACCGGCGGCGGGCTCTGCCTGCTGAAAGGAAAAATCAAAGCACCGTTCTTTTTTACGAACTGTGACACGCTTTTGGATGTAGACTTCGGCGACATTTATGAGTACCATAAATCCCACGGCAACCTGGTCACGATGATCTGCGCGTTCAAGCACTACACCGTGCCCTACGGTGTGGTGGAGCTGGGCGAGAACGGCAGCATTGCCGCCATGCGCGAAAAGCCCGAGCTGGACTTTTTGACGAACACCGGCGTCTACGTGGTGGAGCCGCGCGTCGTGGAGGAGATGCGCGACGGCGAGAAGATCGGTTTCCCCGATGTGATCGAGCGCTACCGCCGGGCCGGGGAGAAGGTCGGCGTCTATCCCATCAGCGAGAGCAGCTGGATGGACATGGGCCAGCTGGAGGAGCTGGAGAAGATGAGAAGAAAGCTGGAGAATCAGCAGTAAACCAGTGAGGAGTTAGGAGTGAGGAATGAGGAGTGACACATAAAACGGAGCTTTCAGCTGAAACCAAAAACTCCTCACTCCTAACTTCTCACTCCTCACTATAAAAACCGGAGGTTTTTACCTATGCCTGTAACGATCATAGCCGAGGCCGGGGTCAACCACAACGGCAGTCTGGAAATGGCCAAGGAGATGGCCCGCGTTGCTAAAGAATGCGGCGCGGACATTGTAAAATATCAGACCGCCGTGCCCGAGCTGGTGGTCAGCAAATTTGCCGAGAAGGCCGAGTACCAGAAGCAGACCACCGATGCCGCCGAGAGCCAGCTGGAGATGATCCGCAAGCTGCATTTCTCGTTTGAGGCGCATAAAGAATTAAAGGAATACTGCGATTCCATCGGCATCCAGTATTTAAGCGCGCCGTTTGACGTGCCGAGCGTGAAGTTCCTGGGCACGCTGGGTCTGCCGCTTTTAAAAATCCCCTCCGGCGAGATCACGAACCTGCCGTATCTCGAGGCCATGGCCGCGCAGAAAACGCCGGTGCTGCTCTCCACGGGCATGAGCACGCTGGACGAGATCACCGACGCACTGGGCGTGCTGGATGACGGCGGCTGCCCCGAGGTGACGATTTTGCACTGCAACACGCAGTACCCGACGCCCTACGAGGACGCGAACCTGACCGCCATGATCGAGCTGTACGACCAGTTTGGTCTGCCGGTGGGGCTGTCCGACCATACGCCCGGCTGGGAATGCGACGTAGCCGCGACGGTTTTGGGCGCGCAGGTCATTGAAAAGCACTTTACGCTGGACAAATCCCTGCCCGGCCCCGACCAGAAGGCCAGCCTGGACCCCGCCGAGTTTGCGGCGATGGTGCTGGCCGTGCGCCACGCAGAAGCCGCCCTCGGCGACGGCCACAAGCACCTGACCGCCAGCGAAGCCCCCAACAAGGCCATTGCCC
>OIBG01000204.1_pt1 | contig 13748 bp, 15 predicted proteins | sample 1581011 | NCBI WGS metagenome assembly OIBG01 (sample SAMEA3882533, study PRJEB24775) | human gut metagenome | biome: human-associated habitat; feature: intestine environment; material: feces | place: Netherlands | collected 2009/2010 | reverse complement strand
TCAAGCAGTACGGCAACTTCTTCCTGCGCCACGGCTACAAGCTCAAGGTCGTCAACACCAAGCCCGACCAGATCAACCTCTCGATGCACTACAACCCGCTGCTCTACCTCCAGGACTCCACCTCGATCATGCAGATCGTCAACCTGCTGGTGGAGAACACGTCGGGCAACGCGGAGGCCGAGAAGGAGGACTTCTTCGTCAAGGCCGAGAGGCAGCTGTACATGGCGCTGATGGGCTACCTCTTCTACTTCTACGCCGACCAGCCGCAGTACCAGACGTTCCCGCAGCTTCTCGACCTGCTCCAGCTCGCCGGCAAGGATAATCCCAGCCAGACCAAGACGCCGCTGGACATCATCATGCTCGGCACGACCGCCGAGGACGGCTTCCAGGGCTTCGAGGAGTGGATCGTCGCCAACCACGGCGGCGAGGCGGCCGCGCAGGCCTCCGAGGAGTACTTCGTCATCAAGCAGTACAAGGGCCGCGGTCCGCGAGTTCTTCAGCGAGGACGAGCTGGAGCTCGAGATGATCGGCGAGGAGCGCACGGCGTTCTTCCTGGTCATGTCCGACACCGACAAGACGTTCAACTTCATCCTGGCGATGCTGCTCTACCAGCTGTTCGACGTCAACACTGCCATCGCCGACAGGAACCCCGGCTCGCACTGCAAGATCCCGATCAACTGCATCCTCGACGAGCTCGCCAACATCGGCCGCATCCCCGACCTCGACGTCAAGATCGCGACCCTGCGCTCGCGCTGGATCTACATCACGGCCATCCTGCAATCGGTCACGCAGCTCAAGAAGATGTACAAGGACAACGCCGACACCATCATCGGCAACTGCGACAGCTCCATCTTCTTAGGCGGTAAGGAGCCGACCACCTTGAAGGAGCTGTCCGCCGCGCTGGGCAAGGAAACCATCGACACCTTCAACACGGGCGAAAGCCGGGGCCGTGAGCGCTCCCACAGCCTGAACTACCAGAAGCTCGGCAAGGAGCTGATGAGTCAGGATGAGCTTGCCGTCATGAACGGCGGCAAGTGCATCTTGCAGCTGCGCGGCGTGCGCCCCTTCCTCTCGGATAAATACGACGTCACCCAGCACCCCAACTACAAGTACCTCTCGGACGCGAATCCTAAGAACGCCTTTGACGTTGAGAAATACCTCTCCACGCGGCTGAAGCTGCGCCCGGAGGAGGAATTTGAGGTCTTTGAGGCGGACGTGTCCGAGACGCAGGCTCCCGCCTGAACGGGCGGTTTATATAGATTTTTCAGACATCCATTCCGTAAAGGAGGACGACCGACAATGCAGCGACAATATGTGAAACGCAAGGTCGGAGGCAAACAAATTGAATATTTTGAAAGGAGACGCCGGGATCGACAGCCGCGTACAGCGGCCTGCTCATTCCGGCTTTGCTGTTTCCAAAGAGAAAAAACATCATCAAAGAAGCGATCCCGGCAAACAAAAATATGGATTTCTTCAACAGTGCTGTGGACGTTCTTCAGACCTTGGTCATTGCCCTCGGAGCCGGTCTTGGCATTTGGGGCGTGATCAACCTGCTGGAGGGCTACGGAAATGATAATCCGGGCGCAAAATCACAGGGCATGAAACAGCTCATGGCGGGCGGCGGTGTGGCGCTCATCGGTATGATCCTCGTGCCGCTGCTCAAGGGCCTGTTCGGTTAAGCCGTACAGTGCCGCACACTGAAACCCTTCGCCCCTGCCCGCCCTCTGCGGGCGGGGGCGGGAAAGGAGGGCCATCCCATTGGACCTGATATGGGAAAAATTCACCGAATGGCTCAAGGAGCTGCTGGTGGGCGGCATCATGGATAACCTCACCGGCCTCTTTGATAACGTCAACGCCAAGGTCGCGGAGGCGGCGGGACACATCGGCAGTACCCCGCAGGCGTGGAACGCCGGCATTTACAGCATGATCCGCTCCCTCTCGGACAACGTGATACTGCCTATCGCCGGCGTGATCCTCGCCTTCGTCATGACGCTGGAGCTGATACAGCTTATCGCGGACCGCAATAACCTCCACGACATCGACACATGGGTATTCTTCCGCTGGGTATTCAAGACGGCGGCTGCCGTGCTCATCGTGTCCAACACATGGAATATCGTCATGGGCGTATTCGAGGCGGCGCAGAGTGTGGTCAACCGCGCCTCCGGCCTTATCGTGGGAAACACCTCCATCAACCTTGCCGACCATATCGCGGACCTTGAGGCGCGGCTGCTGGAGATGAACGTGTGGACGCTTTTGGGGCTGTGGCTGCAATCCTTCGTGGTGGGCTTCTCCATGTGGGCGCTGACCATCTGCATCTTTATCATCATCTACGGCAGAATGATCGAGATATACCTCGTCACCAGCATCGCGCCCATCCCCATGGCCACCATGATGGGCAAGGAATGGGGCGGCATGGGACAAAACTACCTGAGAAGCCTGCTGGCGCTGGCGTTTCAGGGCTTTCTCATCATCGTCTGCATCGCCATCTACGCGGTGCTCGTCCAGAATATGCTCATCGACGACAACATTTCCACGGCGATCTGGCTGTGCATGGGCTACACGGTGCTGCTCTGCTTCACCCTGTTCAAGACCGGCAGCCTCGCCAAGTCAATCTTCAACAGCCATTAGGGAGGTGAAATCAACATGAACAAATCCACAAATCCTGAACAGAAAAAACTGGCGCGCCTGCTTGCGCGGCTGGATGAAAACCTCGCCGCCTTACAGGGCGAGTGGGAGCAGATGAGCAGATATGACCTGATCTGCAACTCCACCGCTATCACCGCCGTGCGCCAGACCCATGAATACCTGACCACCACCCACGGCTTTGCGCCGGAGGAGGCGGACTACCTGCTGCTGTTCGATAACCCCTTGAAGGTGGCGGCGGACAAGTGGCAGGAGCGCATGGAGGATACAAGCGACCTTTGCTTTGCGCTGAACGAGGTGTTTGAAAAGAGGGACGCTTTGCAGAGCTACGCGCCAAGCAGCGTCGAGCGCCGCGTGTCTGTGCTGGAGAAGCTCCGCACATCGGCGGAGCACACACCCGTGAGGGCAGCCAAGGGCAAGGAGGCAGAGCTTTGCTGACGCTTATCCCCATTTCTCTGTCCGAAGCAAATACCTTCGTCGCCGCTTGGCACCGCCATCATAAGCCCGTCGTTGGACACAAATTTTCCATTGGCTGCGAGGCAGGCGGGCGTCTGGTTGGCGTCGCCATCGTGGGGCGTCCGGTCAGCCGGTATCTGGACGACGGGAAAACACTGGAGGTCAACCGCCTTTGCACCGACGGCACCAAAAACGCTTGCAGCTTCCTTTACGCTGCTGCGGCACGGGCGGCGCGGGCAATGGGCTATCAGCGGATCATTACCTATACGCTGGACACCGAAGGCGGCGTAAGTCTGCGCGCTGCCGGCTGGCACTGTGCGGGACGGGCAGGCGGCACGGCATGGACAGGCGCAAGAGCGCCGAAGGCCGGACAATACCCGGCGCAGATGAAGCTCCGCTATGAAAAAGCACTATGACATAGGAGGTAAATCAACATGGCATACGTTCCCGTACCCAAAGACCTGAACGCAGTCAAGACCAAGGTGCTGCTGAACCTGACGAAGCGCCAGCTCATCTGCTTCGGCGCGGGCGCGGCGCTGGGCGTTCCGCTGTTCTTCCTGCTCAAAGCCCATACCGGCGTCAGCACGGCGGCGATCTGCATGATCCTGCTCATGCTGCCCTTTTTTCTGCTGGCCATGTATGAGAAGAACGGACAGCCCCTTGAAAAGATCGTCCGCAACATCGTGCAGGTCTGCTTCCTGCGCCCCAAGCAGCGCCCTTACGCAACCAATAATTTCTACGCCGTTCTGGAACGGCAGGACAATTTAGACCGGGAGGTGTATCGCATTGTCCACCCGCACAAAACTCACCCGCGCCGAACGCAGGCAGATCGAGGCCGCCATCGCAAGAGCGAAGCGGCAGGATAAGAAACGCAAGTCCGCACAGGACAGCATCCCGTTTCAGCGGATGTTCCCCGACGGCATCTGCCGCGTGACGGACAGCTACTACACGAAAACCGTCCAGTTTCAGGACATCAACTACCAGCTCAACCAGAACGAGGACAAGACCGCCATCTTTGACGGCTGGTGCGACTTCCTCAACTACTTCGACAGCTCCGTGCGCTTTCAGCTCTCCTTCGTGAATATGTCCGCCAACAAGGACAATTACGCAAGGTACATCACCATCTCCCCGCAGGGCGACGATTTTGACAGCATCCGTCTGGAATACACCCAGATGCTCCAGAACCAGCTTGCCCGCGGCAACAACGGCCTCATCAAGACCAAGTACCTGACCTTCGGCGTGGAGGCGGACGGGCTGAAAGCCGCAAAGCCCCGCTTAGAGCGCATCGAAACGGACATCCTCAACAACTTCAAGCGTCTCGGCGTGGCGGCGGAGCCCATGAACGGCACGGAGCGGCTGCGGCTGCTGCACGGGATGCTGCACATGGACGAGCAGGAGCCGTTCCGCTTCTCGTGGGACTGGCTGGCACCCTCCGGGCTTTCGGTCAAGGACTTCATCGCCCCCAGCTCCTTTGAGTTCCGCACCGGGCGCTCCTTCGGCGTCGGCAGGCGCATCGGCTGCGCCAGCTTCTTGCAGATTTTAGCACCAGAGCTGAACGACAGGATGCTGGCGGACTTCCTCGACATGGAAAGCTCTCTCATCGTCAGTATGCACGTCCAGTCCGTGGATCAGGTCAAGGCCATCAAGACCATCAAGCGCAAGATCACCGATTTGCAGAAAATGACCATCGAGGAGCAGAAAAAGGCAGTGCGAAGCGGCTACGACATGGACATCATCCCAAGCGACCTCGCCACCTACGGCACGGAGGCGAAGAAGCTGCTGCAAGACCTGCAAAGCCGCAACGAGCGAATGTTCCTGCTGACCTTTATTGTGGTCAACACCGCAGGCAGCCGCCAGCAGCTTGACAACAACGTGTTTCAGGCGGCCAGCATCGCCCAGAAGTATAACTGCCAGCTTACCCGCCTTGATTTCCGTCAGGAGGAGGGGCTGATGAGCAGCCTCCCCTTGGGGCTGAACCAGATCGAAATACAGCGGGGCCTTACCACCTCCAGCGTCGCCATCTTCATTCCCTTTACCACGCAGGAGCTGTTTCAGGACGGCAAGGAAGCCCTGTACTGCGGGCTGAACGCCCTCTCCAACAACCTCATCATGGTAGATAGAAAGCTGTTAAAGAACCCCAACGGGCTGATCTTAGGCACTCCCGGCAGTGGCAAGAGCTTTGCCGCAAAGCGGGAGATCGCCAACGTGTTCCTCGTCACCGACGATGACATCATCATCTGCGACCCCGAAGCTGAATACGGGCCGCTGGTGGAGCGCCTGCACGGACAGGTCATTAAAATCTCCCCCACAAGCCCGCATTACATCAACCCTATGGACCTGAATCTCAACTATTCGGACGATGAAAACCCGCTGAGCCTGAAATCCGACTTTATCCTCTCCCTCTGCGAGTTGATCGTGGGCGGCAAGGACGGCCTCATGCCGGTGGAAAAGACCATCATCGACCGCTGTGTGCGCATGGTGTACCGGGATTATCTCAGCGACCCTGTGCCGGAGAATATGCCGATTCTGGAGGACTTGTATAACGAGCTGCGGCGGCAGGAGGAAAAGGAGGCGCAGTACATCGCCACGGCTTTGGAAATCTACGTTTCCGGCTCTCTCAACGTGTTCAACCACCGCACCAACATCAACATCGCCAACCGCATCGTCAGCTTCGACATCAAGGAGCTGGGCAAGCAGCTAAAAAAGATCGGGATGCTCATCGTGCAGGACGCCGTGTGGAATCGAGTGACCGTCAACCGGGAAGCCCACAAATCCACTCGCTACTATATTGACGAAATGCACCTTTTGCTGCGCGAGGAGCAGACCGCCGCCTACACCGTGGAAATCTGGAAACGCTTCCGCAAGTGGGGAGGTATCCCCACCGGCATCACCCAGAATGTCAAGGACCTGCTCTCCTCCCGCGAGGTGGAGAACATCTTTGAGAACAGCGATTTCATCCTCATGCTCAATCAGGCCAGCGGCGACCGGCAGATTCTCGCCAAGCAGCTCAATATCTCCCCGCATCAGCTCTCGTATGTCACCCACAGCGGTGAAGGCGAAGGGCTGCTTTTTTATGGCAACGTCATTCTTCCCTTTGTAGACCGCTTCCCCCGCGGGGAACTCTATGACCTGCTCACCACCAAGCCACAGGAGCAGACTACATAACAAAACAAGAAAGGAATTGCACGATGGAAAACAAACTGATGATTTTTGAAAACGAAGCCTTTGGAAAGGTGCGAACGCTGAACCTCAACGGCGAGCCGTGGTTTGTAGCGGCGGATGTGTGCAAAGCGCTGGAACTGGGGAATCCGAGCATGACGGTTGAGCGTCTGGATGATGATGAAAAGGGTATCAGTACTATTGATACCCTTGGCGGGAAACAGCGCATGGCAATCATCAACGAACCCGGACTGTATTCGCTGGTGATCACCTCCCGCAAGCCGGAGGCAAAGGCGTTCAAGCGCTGGATCACCCATGAGGTCATTCCGGCCATCCGCAAGCACGGCGCATACATGACAAAATCCGTGCTGGAGCAGGTCTTGGAAAACCCGGAACTGGTGCTGCTCATGGCGCAGCGGATGCTGGAGGAACAGCGGAAGAACGAGCTGCTTCAGCAGGAGCTGCGTCTGGCAAAGCCCAAGGCGGACTTCTACGACGCCTTCATTCACCCGGAGTGCTGCACCAATCTCCGCGCCACCGCAAAGGAGCTGAAGGTGCCGGAGAAAATGTTCACCGCGTTCCTCATCCGCAAGCGCTATCTCTACCGCTCGCCCTCCGGTACACTGCTGCCCTACGCCAAGCCCGCCAGCGACGGCCTGTTCTTCGTGAAGGACTATATCGCCGTCAACGGGCATCAGGGGGTATATACCCTTGTCACGCCCAAGGGCAAGTCGCTGTTTCTCACCATGCTGGGTGAGATCGCCTGACCTGATTCTACTATAAATAATGTAAAGGAGAGCATCACAATGGAAAAAGAAAATCTGTACCTGATCCACGGCGAGGACTACCTGCGTCACATCGAGGAAAAGCTGGAGCTGCTGTGGATGGCGACCATCCTCATGCACTACATCAAAAACGGAGCCGAGAAGGACGGCTATCTGGACCTTGTGCGCAGATCCACCCTCGACTTTGACGAGCGATGCGAGGAGATGTTCAGCTCTTGGGGCAGGGCGCTCAATTACCTCAAGTCCCGTGACCTTGCGGACTTGTCCGACCTCATCGAAAACGACCTGATCGAGCCGGAATACGCCGGTTACGTTCCTGCGGATAATCCCTGCTGCCCCGGCGAACGCTGCTGCGAGTATGCCGAGCGCATGGAGCGCGAATATGCCGCAGAGCGCGAGGTGGACGAGGACAATGAGGACGCCGACGTATTTGAGTATGACGGAGAACCGGCCATATCTGAGCTGACCGGCGTGTGCAGGGACATCCTCACGGCTGTCGAAGGGCTTACCTCGCTTCTAAGGGATGAGTTCGACTATGCAGGCTGACCGCATTTACTGCGGCGACGCCCTGACCGTGCTGAAAACCCTGCCGGACAATTCCATGAACTGCTGCGTAACCTCGCCGCCGTACTACGCCCTGCGGGACTACGGCATGGCAGACCAGATTGGGCGGGAGGAAACGCCCGCGCTGTATGTGGAGCGCCTGACTTCCATTTTCCGGGAGGCCAGGCGCGTTCTCACACCGGACGGCACCCTCTGGCTGAACATCGCGGACACCTATGCCGGAAAGGGCAATCAGGGCGAAGCCCTCGACCCCAAGTACCCCAACGGCAGGACGGGGCAGATCGTTGCCCTCAACGGCAAGGTGGAGGGCTGCAAGGCAAAGGATATGATTGGCGTGCCATGGCTGCTTGCCTTTGCGCTGCGCGCAGACGGTTGGTATCTGCGCTCGGACATCATCTGGCAGAAGGCGAATCCCATGCCGGAAAGCGCCAAGGACAGGCCAAGCCGTTGCTATGAGCATATTTTCCTGCTGTCCAAGTCCCGCCGCTACTATTACGATGCTGCCGCCATCGCAGAGCCGGTTGCGGCCTCCACTCCTGCGCGGATGAAGCGCGGATTTGGTGCAGGCAACAAATATTCCGCGGATATTCCCGGTCAGAAGCACCAACACCTCAACGACCATCGCCCGAACGGGTACGCCGATGAGGACATCCCGCAGCTTCGCAACAAGCGCGACGTATGGCAGATCAACACCGTGCCGTACAGGGGCGGGCATTTCGCCGCTTTCCCGCCAAAGCTGGCGGAAACCTGCCTGCTGGCGGGCTGCCCGCCCGGAGGCGTGGTGCTGGACCCCTTCCTCGGCTCCGGCACTACGGCGGCGGTGGCAAAGCAGCTCGGACGGCACTACATCGGCATCGAGCTGAATCCCGAATACTGTACGCTGGCAGAGAAACGGATCGGAGGTGTTGCGGTATGAACGCCTACACCCGGCAGGATCTGAGCGTCATGCAGGCGTGGCCGCTGGAGCGGAAAATTCGCGTGACGCAGGCGAAGATCATCGAGTGGTATCACCACTACGGCGGCAAGGTCGCCGTTTCCTTTTCGGGCGGCAAGGACAGCACCGTGCTGCTGGACCTTGCGCGGCGGGCGTTCCCCGACATTCCCGCCGTGTTTGTGGACACGGGGCTGGAATACCCGGAGATACGGGAGTTTGTCAAAACCGTTCCCAACGTGACATGGCTGCGCCCGGAGATGCCCTTTTCCAAGGTCATATCGGAATACGGCTATCCCGTCATATCCAAGGATGTGGCGCGGCGTATCCGCTACGCCAGAAAGGGCGGCACATGGGCGCTCTGCCACCTGAACGGCCTGAACCAGGACGGTACGCCCTCAAAATTCAATGAACGGTATCAGAAATGGCGCGTCCTGCTGGATGCGCCATTTCCCGTTTCTGACGCCTGCTGCACCGTGATAAAGGAGCGTCCCCTGCACAGATATAACCGGGAAACCGGTAGAAAGCAGATCATTGCGACCATGGCCTGTGAGAGCGCGCGCCGCCAGAGCGTCTATCTCAAAATCGGATGCAACGCCTATCACAAGCGGGACCCCACCTCTCAGCCCATGTCTTTCTGGACAGAGCAGGATGTGCTGGCCTATCTCAAAATGACCGGCATCCCGTATGCCTCCGTCTACGGCGAGATCGTGGAGGAAAACGGCAGGCTGACCACCACCGGCGCGAAGCGCACCGGCTGTATGTTCTGTATGTTCGGCGTTCATCTGGAAAAGAAGCCGAACCGCTTTCAGCGCATGGCTCTGACACATCCCAAGCAGTACGATTTCTGTATCCATAAATTGGGCTGCGGTAAGGTGCTGGACTTTCTCGGCGTACCGTATGCCCCGAACGGAGGTGAATTTCCATGAGCAAACGCTCGCCCCGGCTGCTGTTCACGCAGGAGGAGCGGACAGCGCCGGAACTGAAAAAGGCCGTCAAAAAAGCGGATAAAGCCTATCAAAAGCTGGAAAAAGCCGAGACGAAGATACCCAAGAAAACCGTAAAGCGGAAGCAGCGCACGGTAGACCCGCAGACCGGCAGGGTGACGACGCGCCTTTCCTTTGAGGAGGTGGACAAGAAACGACCGCCCTCCAAGCTCACCCACGCCCTGCGGGACGCGCCCGGTGCGGCGGCACTGTCCGCCGTACACCGTGAGATTCGGGAGCATGAGCAGGACAATGTGGGTGTGGAGAGCGCCCACGGCGTGGAGCAGGCGGCGGAGCGCGCCGTGCGACTTGCCCAGCACGCCCACCGCTCCCACAAGGAGAAGCCCTACCGCCGCGCAGACCGCGCCGAGGCCAAGGCAGACCGCGCCAACCTCCGTGCGCTGGACAAAACGGCACAGCACCATGACCCGCAGTTTTCCAGCAATCCCTACTCCCGCTGGCAGCAGAAGCAGGCCATCAAGCGGGAGTACGCCGCCGCCAAAGCCGGAAAAAGCGCCGGGAATACGGTCAAAGCCTCCGAAGCCACGGCAAAGGCGGCGCGGAAAGCCACAGAGAACACCAAGAAAACCGGTGAGTTCATCGCCCGTCACAAAAAGGGCTTTCTCATCGTGGGCGGCATCGCGGCAATGATCGTCCTCATCCTCTGCACCGTGTCCTCCTGCTCCCTGCTGATTCAGGGCGGGGCAACCGGCGTCAACGTGTCTACCTACCCCAGTGAGGACGCGGATATGCTGGCGGCAGAGGCGCAATATTGCGCCATGGAAGCGGAATTGCAGCAGTATCTCGACACCTACGAAAGCACCCACGACTACGATGAGTACCATTTTGATCTGGACGACATCGAGCATGACCCCTATGTGCTGATCTCCGCCGTTACTGCCCTCATGGGCAGGGAGTGGACGATCTCCGAGGTCGGCGGCATCTTGGAGATGCTGTTTGAAAAGCAGTATATCCTGACGGAAACCGTCACCACGGAAACAAGATACCGCACGGAGACCCGCACCGGCTACTACACCGATGCGGAGGGCAATCTGCACAGCTATGAATACACCGTGCAGGTGCCGTACACCTATTACATCTGCACAGTCCGGCTGGAAAACTTCAACCTCTCCCATGTGCCGGTCTATATCATGTCGCAGGATCAGCTCTCCCTTTACGCCATGTATATGGCTACTCTGGGCAACCGCCCAGACTTGTTCGGCGGCTCGGAGTACATCGGGAAATACTACACCGCCGACTATGAGAAGTACGAGATACCCCCGGAAGCGCTGGAGGACGCGCAGTTCGCCGCCATCATCAAGGAGGCGGAGAAGTATCTCGGCTACCCCTACGTCTGGGGCGGCAGCACACCCGCCACCTCCTTCGACTGCTCCGGCTTCGTCAGCTACGTCTACAACAATTGCGGCGTGGGCTGGAGCTTCGGGCGGCTGGGTGCGTCCGGGCTGCTGGGCATCTGTACGCGGGTATCCGCCGCCAACCTGCGCCCCGGCGATCTGGTGTTCTTCCAAGGCACCTACGACACGGCAGGTGCATCCCATGTGGGCATTTACGTCGGCAATGATATGATGCTTCACTGCGGCGACCCCATCCAGTACACAAGCCTCAATTCAAACTACTGGCAATCCCACTTCCTTGCCTACGGGCGGCTGTCCCCGCCCTGATCTCACTGAAAGGAGCAAAAAATGAACCCTAAGATTATAAAGCTCAAGGCTGAACGGGCGAAAAACGATGAAAAGATCGCCGCCCTCCGCTCCCGCAACAGGGAGCTTGACGAGAGCATCGTCGAGCTGGAGAATACCGACATCATCGGCCTTGCCCGCGCTACCGGCATGAGCATGGAGGAGCTGGCCCAGTTCCTCACACGGCTCAAAAGGGGCGGCACGCCCTTTATCACACCTAATACCAAGGAGGATACGGACTATGTGCATGAAGAAGAATAACAACCGGCTGCTGCGCGGCGTTGCCGCCGTCCTTTGCCTTGCCCTGATGTTCCTCACCATGTCCGGCATGGCCATGGCGACGGATATGGAGGCCGCGCCGGAAAGCACGCCGGAGATCGTGGAGGCAGAGCTTCCCGTCACGCCCGAAGAAACGCCGGACACACAGGAACCGGCTCCCGCACCGCCTGAAACGACGGAAACGCCGCAACCGGAGGCGGAATACGCGCTGGATGCAGATATTCCGGCAGGCTGGCACAACGCGCCGGTGACGGTCACGGTCCGTATCAGGGACAAAAACAACGCGGGCTGGCAGAAGGTAGAGGCGGCGCTTCGGGAAACCGCCGAAAGGACAGACCTGACGGAGCAGCTTGCCCACGACGGCCTCGCCCGTTACACGGTGCCGGACAACGGTATCGTGTTTTTCTTTGTCACCGACCCCTACGGCACGGAGCATACGCTGACGCTGGAGCTGCGCTGCATAGACCTTGAAGCGCTGGTCCTTCGCGCAGGCGTCAGCGGTACGCTGCTGCGCGTGGAGGCCGCCGACACCCTCTCTGGCATAGCCGGGGTCTATGTGAACGATGAGCTTTATACCACCCTGCAAAACGGCGAGTTCAGCGTCCGCATTGACAAGAACACGCGGGATTCCCACTTTTACATCATGGGCGTGGACAATGCAGGCAACCGCACGGGCTATCTGGTGATCGCCAACCCCTTCTATGAAAAGGAAACGCCTGCGCCCAGCCCCACGCCGGAGCAGCACAGCACCCATTGTCCCGCAGACTGCGATTGCAGGAAGCAGCCCTCCGGCAATACCGGCAGCAGCGGCAATACCGGCAGCAACGGCAGCAATACCGGTGCAGGAAAGCCCTCCAACGCCTCCGGCAGCGCAGGAAAGCCCGCTGCGGCACAGACGCCCGCGGCCACAGAGCCGGCGAAAGCACAGGAGCCCGCCGGTACCGCCGCGCCTGTCGCCATTGAGAAAGGGACGGGCTTTTCCCAAAACGGCAGCGCCGTCACCCGCGACCTGCTCTACGACAAGCACACCAACAAGCAGTTCATCGCGGTGGAAACCCGCAACGGCCATACCCTCTATCTGGTGATCGACTATGATAAGCCGCTGGACGAGGACGGAGATCAGTATGAAACCTACTTTTTGAACCTTGTGGACGAAAGCGACCTGCTTGCACTCATCGACGAGGATTCCGCCCCCGTCTGCTCCTGCAAGGACAAGTGCGAGGCAGGTGCGGTCAACACCGCCTGCGCAGTCTGCAAGACCAATATGACGGAGTGCATGGGCAAGGAAAAGGTTACGGAAAAGACGCCGGAACCCGACCCGACGCCGGACACGACCGACAGCCCCGACAAGGACGGCGGCGAAAAGAAGTCCGGCAGCGGTCTTGTTGTAATTGTGTTGGTGCTCCTGATGGCGGGCGGCGGTGCGCTGTATTGGTTCAAGCTCCGCAAGAAAAAGCCCGACACAAAGGGACCTGTGGACTTGGACGATTACGACTATGGCGATGAGGATGAAGATGAGGAATATGAAAACGAGGACGATGCGGACGAGCCGGAGGAAATGGAGGGCGCGGATGCATGACCCTTTTCACCCAAAACCCGCTGGAGCGGCTGATGATGCAGCGCCCCTATCCGGGAAAAGAGGAAACGCCGCGCACCCCCGCTCCGGAGGGGCATTTCTGCTACGGCTGTTCCCGCTACGGCACCGTCTGCCTCCGTCCCTGCTACCGTGACACCGATCTGCGGGAAAAGGCTGTGCGGAAAAAGCCGGAGCGTTAGGACCCCGACCCTTGCCGCCTTCTCCCACCGATGCTACAATGTACCCATGAAAGATCAAATGCAGCGGAAAAGGATGTGATACGGATGCTGAGCTTTGAACGGGTGTTGGAGGCATTCAGGGAGCACCTTACAGAAGATACCGGCGTGGAGGTGGTGCCGACCCGGCACGGCTATACCTACCTCACATGGGATGACAGGCGTGAAAATTGGGACACCGCTGAGATTTGCCTCACGCCGGAGGCGCTGCTGGACAGGCTGACCGGCGCGGTGGAAAGCTATGAACAGTGCCGCCTTTTGGATGGAACACGGGACCCAACCGACGCCGAGCGCAAAGCCTTTGCCGAGGCTGCCGAGCGATACCGGAAGCGGTGCCTTGAACGGCCCTGACCCACATACGATTAGAAAAAACAGACACGAAAAGCAGTCCTTCGGGGCTGCTTTTTGCTATGCAGAAAAGGAGAAAAATGAA
>OIBG01000194.1_pt1 | contig 14176 bp, 13 predicted proteins | sample 1581011 | NCBI WGS metagenome assembly OIBG01 (sample SAMEA3882533, study PRJEB24775) | human gut metagenome | biome: human-associated habitat; feature: intestine environment; material: feces | place: Netherlands | collected 2009/2010 | reverse complement strand
CTTGCCCCTTTGGGACAGCTTCTTGTTGGGGCGTGCCTGCCCCAAACCCTGCTGGGAACGAGTACGGCAAACTGGAATTGTTTACTTCTTCATCTTAGGCGCAATAAGCAGCACGACTGTCACAAGAACATACAAACCATACAGTAACCAAGTAATGGTATTGTTCCAAGGAAAACTCATTTCTGGATGGTTCACCGCAAACATTATAAATGCAACAGCTATAATCAGCATTACCAAACCGACGATTCTTGATGCGCTCTTTTTCATGTAAATCACCTCGCCAAATTTTGATTTGTTGAACTAAGCCGAGTATACCATACTCTCCAATGAAAGAACACCCCGATATAGTGAAATTTTGCCGTTTTCCTGCGTACGTGCGTACACACTCCACAGGAATTCTAAGGAGCCTGCCCCCTTAGCACACGGACTTTGGAACAAAGTCTAGTGTGTTACACCTTGCCAGAGGTGTACAGGCTCCCGGTACGCACGTACGCAGCAACTGCCCTCAATGCGCCATATAGGTGGCGATCAAGTTCGCACAAAGCGAACTTGATTCCGCAAAGCAAAAGGCAGGATACCACTATCATAGTGATACCCTGCCTTTGCTCGTTTACCGTTCCGAGTAGTCCTTCCGCAGAACCTCCGATAAACAAAAAACGTACCCGAACCCTTTTTCGTAAAGAATCGGGTTCGAGTACGAACTGTATGGTGGAGAATTAGGGACTCGAACCCCAGACCCCCTGCGTGTGATGCAGGTGCTCTAACCAGCTGAGCTAATCCTCCGAATCGGAACAAGAAGATTATAGCACAGCCGTGGTGGATTTGCAAGCCCCAATTTTCGATTTTGGAAAACTTTTTTGCGCTACTGCCCGGTTGCTCTTTTGCGGAAAAAGGTGTATACTAAAATTGTGCCTGTTGGCGCAAAAGAGAGGTCTTATTGATGCTGTTGTCCATTCGCGGAATCGTTACCGTCCTGGTGCTGGCGGCGTTGTTTACCCTCGCGGTCATCTGGATCTCCAAGCATGACGGCTGGGAAGGCAAAGGCTGCGGCGGAAATTGCTCTGCCTGCCATGAGCGCTGTAACCATCCGGAAAAGAAGAATCAGTGAATGCAGGGCTCCCGGCGTTTCGCATGGGGAGCCTTTTTTCATCGTTTCATGACCAGCTGTCTGCCCGCCTCACAGGGCACCGAACCGGGCGGCATAGACTGCCACCGTGCTCAGAAGGTCGCTCTGCGCCTTCTGGTAGGTGCTGCGGCCGATGTGCAGCCGCTCGATGGTGTCGTCCTCGGTACGGCGCTCCAGATAGCGCAGCCGCAGCAGGTCGGCGCGGAGCGGGTCTTCCTGCTGGTAATATTCGATCGTCCGCTCAATGGCCAGCCGCCAGCCTGCGTTGGCCGGGCAGGCCGCCCACTGGCGGGTGCCGTAGCGCCGCAGGGCGAGCTTGGTCTTTTCCCGCTGTTCCTTTGTCATCCGCGCTCACCTCCGGCCGCCGCAGAAAAAGCAGAGGTCCCGCTGAGGCGGCGTCAGCTCCAGCAGCGAGGAGAGGATGTCCGCCTCGCTGACCTTGAAATCCGTTTTTCCGGTGAGCTTGTTCTTCAATGTGGAGGTGCTGATGCCAAGCACCTGTGCCACATGGTTCATCTTCAGCTTCCGGTCCCAAATGTAGTATTCGATCTGTGCGCCATCTGTCATGCGTACTCTCCTTTCTGTTTTCCACAGGGCCCGCGCTTCACAATCTTTAGTTGTATTATATAGCGAAATTCACTCATTGTCAACTACTCTTTTCCATTTTTATAAGGAGATGCCCCCTATGAACCAACCATCCAACGAGGCCATGACCCTGAAGGTCATCGCACACATCCACACGGCCTTCCCCACCAAGTTCGGCATCCCGCGGCAGAGCGGGCTGGTGGACAGCCTGCGGGGCGAGATTGTTTTCACGCCCGAATACCGCAGCCCGGACGCTGTGCGCGGGCTGGAAGATTTCAGCCACATCTGGCTGGTGTGGCAGTTTTCGGGTGCCGTGCGGGACAGCTGGTCCCCCACCGTCCGGCCGCCGCGGCTGGGCGGCAACACCCGGATGGGCGTCTTCGCCACACGGTCGCCATTCCGGCCCAACCCGCTGGGGCTGTCCAGCGTGAAACTGGAAGCCATTGAGGCCCGGCCGGAGGTCGGCCCGGTGCTCATCGTGCGGGGAGCCGACCTGATGGACGGCACCCCCATCTACGACATCAAACCCTACATTCCCTATGCCGACTGCCACCCGGACGCAGCCGCAGGCTTTACAGCGCAGACGCAGTTCCACCATCTCGACGTCGCCTGCCCGGAGACGCTCTGGGCCAGGGTCCCCGCAGACCAGCGGGACGGCCTGCGGGGTGTGCTCGAAAACGACCCCCGTCCCTCCTACCAGCACGACCCGGAGCGGGTGTACGGCATGGAGTTTGCCGGGCTGGAAGTCCACTTCCAGGTGGACGGCAGCACACTGACCGTCACCGGCATCGACCGCCGCTGAGCCAAAGGAGACGCCATGGAACTGCGAACCGTCAACACCTTCCTGCACATTGCCGAGCTGCACAGCTTTTCCCGCGCAGCGCGGGAGCTGGGCTATTCGCAGTCGGCGGTATCGTCGCAGATCGCGCAGCTGGAAGCGGAGTTAGAGACCCCGTTGTTCGACCGGGTGGGGAAGACTGTCCGGCTGACCGATGCAGGCCAGACCTTTTTGTCCTACGCCCGCACCCTGCTGACCACCGCGCAGCAGGCCAGAGCCGCGCTCCAGCCGGCGCAGCAGGTCCGCGGCACCCTGCGGGTCGCACTGGCGGACTCGCTGTGCAGTGCATTCCTGCCCGGCCTGCTGCAGCGCTATCACGCGCTCTGCCCGCAGGTGGAGCTTGTGCTCTGCACAGCCACTTCGGACGAGATGCTGCAATGGCTGGGCACGAATCAGGTCGATCTGGCCTATACACTGGATGAGCCGCTGGTCCAGCCCAACCTTGTGCTGGCACTGGATGTGCCGGAAGCCATCTGCTTCGTGGCCCCCGCCGGGCACCCGCTGGCCGCGCAGAAGCGCGTGTCTCTGGAAGAGCTGGCCCACCAGGAATTTTTGCTGACCGAGCGGGGCATGAGCTACCGCGACGCGCTGGACCAGACCTTTGCCGCCCACCAGCTGGCCGTCAAGCCCTATCTCGAACTGGGCAGCGCCGCCCTGCTCTGCCAGATGGTCGAGCGCGGCATGGGGCTTTCGTTCCTGCCGGAGTACATCGTCCGGGACGCCCTCGCCGCCGGGACACTGGCCCGCCTGCTCGTGCCGGACTGCACCGTGACCATGCGGCGGCAGCTCTTCTACCACCGCGACAAATGGCTGACCCCGCAGATGAAGGCCTTCATCGAGCTGGCACAGGAAAGGAACCGATAACAAAGACCCCCGGCCCTGCAATTTCATGCAAGGCCGGGGGTCTTTTCTGCGGATGCGTCAGCGGTTCTCCCGCGCAGAAAGCCGGGGAAATCGTTTTTCCTTTTCGTCGTCCTTTTCCTCGGCGTCCACAGGCTCTGCGGGCGTGAGGCGGACCTCGGTGACGCGGCGGCGGGCCGTGCGGGTCACGACGCCGTCGTACTCGCCGAGGGTGAAGTGGTCGCCCACCTTGGGCAGATGGCAGGTCTTTTCCTGCACGAGGCCGTTCACGGTGTTGGAGTCGATGTCCTCATCTTCGGGCAGCTCCAGCGTCTCGAACAGGTCATCCACGCTGGCGGAACCGGCCACCAGCCAGCTGCCGTCCGACTGCTTGCGGAAGTCCTCCGTCTCCTCGTCGTGCTCATCCCAGATCTCACCCACCAGCTCTTCGAGGATATCTTCCAGCGTGATGATACCCTCGGTGCCGCCGTATTCATCCACGACGACCGCCATGTGGTGATGCTGCTCCCGCAGGATGCGCAGCAGCTGCGAGATCTGCGTGGAGCCGGTGGTATACAGAGTGGGGGCCACCAGATCGTCGATCTTGGTCTCCTTTTTCAGGCGGGCAATGTAGAAGTCCTTTTCGTGGACGACACCGATGATGTTGTCGATGGTGCCATGATAGACCGGCAGGCGGGAGTAACCAGACTCCGCAAAGGTCTGCGCCAGTTCTTCCAGCGGGATATCATCCGCCACCGCCACCACATCCACACGGGGGGTCAGGATCTCTTCCACCTCCACGTCATCGAACTCGATGGCGCTGCGGATCAGCTCACTCTCGCGGTCGGTCAGCTCACCGTCGTTCTCAGCCTCGCTGACCATGGTCATCAGCTCGCCCTCGGTGATGGTGTCGCTCTCGCTGCTGTGAACAAAATGGTTCAGCAGCCGTTTCCACTGGCTGAACAGCCATGTCAGCGGGGTAAACACCACCATCAGCAGGCTGAGCACCGGCGCAACTGCGGTGGCTACCGTTTCCGGCATCTCCTTGGCCAGGCTCTTGGGGCTCACCTCGCCGAAGATCAGCACCACGATGGTCAACACGATGGTGGAGACCGTAGCGCCCCGCTCTGCACCCAGCATCTGGGTGAAAATGATGGTACCGATCGAGGCTGCGGCAATGTTTACGATGTTGTTGCCCACCAGAATGGTGGACAGGAGCTTATCGTATTTTTCGGCCATTGCCAGCACACGGGCGGCCGTGCGGTCGCCATCGTCGGCCCGGCTTTTCAGGCGGATCTGATTCAGGGAAGAAAATGCGGTCTCGGATGCGGAGAAAAAGGCGGAGAACGCCACCAATACTACCAGCGCTACCCAAAGCGTCATACTGCCATCGTCCATAATAAAGGAAAATCACACTCCTATGTTGTCGTGAACCTCTCAGGCATTGCGAAGCAATGCCTGAGAGGTTCTGAATATTAAAAAATGCTTTTCACCGTTGCTCTCGACGATGAAAAGCACTTTGTTCAACGCTTATCATATCATATTCTGCACCCCCGCGCAAGTGTTACTGCTCACACGAAGGTACAGAACTGGTAAAATCAACGTGATTTATCGCAGGATCAGGGCGCTGCCGTCGTAATCCACCGTCAAAGTGGTACCCTCGGCGTAGTCGCCCCGGATGATGGCCTTGGCGATAAGGGTCTCGACCCGGCTCTGGATGAACCGCTTGATGGGCCGTGCACCATAGACGCTGTCGTAGGCAGAGTCGATGATGAAGTCCTTGGCGGCGGTGGTCACATCCAGTTTCAGATGCTTGCCCTCGTCCATGCGGCGGCGCAGGTCGTCGAGCTGCAGGTCCACGATGCTGCGCATCTCATCCTTGGTCAGGCTCTTGTAGTAGACGATTTCGTCCAGACGGTTCAGGAACTCCGGGCGGAACTTCGACTTGAGCAGCGCATCGATCTGCTGGCGGGCCTCCGGGCTCAGCTCGTTGGAACCGCTGGCGCGGGCACGCTCCAGATCGTTCAGGATGATGTCGCTGCCCAGGTTGGACGTCAGGATGATGACGGTGTTTTTGAAGTCCACGGTGCGGCCCTGGCTGTCGGTGATGCGGCCATCGTCCAGCACCTGAAGCAGGATGTTGAAGACGTCCGGATGGGCCTTTTCCACCTCATCGAACAGCACAACGCTGTAGGGCTTGCGGCGGACGGCCTCGGTCAGCTGACCGCCCTCTTCGTAACCGACGTATCCCGGAGGCGCGCCGATCAGGCGGCTGACGCTGAATTTCTCCATATACTCCGTCATGTCGATACGGACCATGTTCCGCTCATCGTCGAACAATGCCTGTGCCAGCGCCTTGGCCAGCTCGGTCTTGCCGACGCCGGTGGGGCCGAGGAAGAGGAAGCTGCCGATGGGGCGGTTCGGGTTGGCGATGCCGGCGCGGCTGCGCAGGATGGCTTCGCTGACCTTGGTGACAGCCTCATCCTGGCCGATGACCCGCTTATGGAGCACATCGTCCAGATGCAGCAACTTCTCGCGCTCGCCTTCCACCAGCTTCTCGACCGGGATGCCGGTCCAGCGGGCCACGATGCGGGCGATCTCCTCGTCGGTCACGCGGTCGCGCAGGAGGCTGTCCTCCTTCTTCTCGTTGGCCAGCTTCTCTTCGGCTTCCAGCTGTTTCTGCAATTCGGGCAGTCTGCCATACTTCAGCTCTGCTGCCTTGTTCAGGTCATACTCGCGCTGCGCCTTCTCAATGGCGGCATTGGTCTGCTCGATCTGCTCGCGCAGGGTCTGCACCTTGCCGATGGCGTTCTTCTCGTTCTCCCACTTTGCCTTCATGCTGCGGAATTTATCCTGCAATTCGGCCAGTTCTTTTTCCAGGTCGCGCAGACGGCTCTGGCTGAGCGCATCGGTCTCCTTTTTCAGGCTGACCTGCTCGATCTGCAGCTGGGTGATGCGGTGGGCCAGATCATCCATCTCGCTGGGCATACTGTCCATCTCGGTCTTGATCATGGCGCAAGCTTCATCCACCAGGTCGATGGCCTTATCCGGCAGGAACCGATCGGTGATATAGCGGTCGGACAGGGTGGCGGCGGCGATCAGGGCGTTATCGCTGATCTTGACGCCGTGGAAGACTTCGTACCGCTCCTTCAGGCCGCGCAGGATGGAGATGGTGTCCTCAACGGTCGGTTCGTCCACCTGCACCGGCTGGAATCGGCGTTCCAGTGCGGGGTCCTTCTCGATATACTGGCGGTACTCGTCCAGCGTCGTCGCACCGATGCAGTGCAGCTCGCCGCGGGCCAGCATAGGTTTGAGCAGGTTGCCCGCATCCATGGCACCGTCGGTCTTGCCTGCACCGACGATGGTGTGCAGCTCATCAATGAAGAGGATGATCTTGCCCTCGCTCTTCTTCACCTCGTTCAGAACGCTCTTCAGGCGCTCCTCGAACTCGCCGCGGTACTTTGCACCGGCCACCAGAGCGCCCATGTCCAGGCTGAACACGGTGCGGTCTTTCAGGTTTTCGGGCACATCGCCGCGCACGATCCGTTCGGCCAGGCCCTCGGCGATGGCCGTCTTGCCGACGCCCGGCTCACCGATCAGGCAGGGGTTGTTCTTCGTCTTACGGGACAGGATGCGGATGACGTTGCGGATCTCCTGATCCCGCCCGATGACGGGGTCCAGCTTCTGCTTGCGGGCCAGGTCTACCAGATCCTGACCGTATTTTTGCAGGGCGTTGTAGGTGTCCTCCGGGTTGTCATTGGTCACGCGCTGGTTGCCGCGCACGGCCGTCAGCTGCTGTAAGAAGGCATCTTTCCGGATGTTGAACGCGCGGAACAGGTCTGCGGTGTTCTGGGTCTGCTCGTCCAGCAGGCCGAGGAACACATGCTCGACACTGACGTATTCGTCCTTCATCGCCTTGGCCTCGCGGGCAGCGGCGCTCAGGACCTTATCGGTGGCCTGCGAGATATAGACCTTGTCAGGGTCACGGCCGGAGCCGGACACACGGGGCAGTGCCGAGAGCTTTTCGGCCACTGCGGCGGCAAAGCTGCCGGGGTCTACGTTCAGCTTCTGGAGCAGCTGCGGGATGAGTCCCTGCTCCTGCGATGCCAGTGCGTGCAGCAGGTGTTCCGGCTCCAGTGCATTGTGCTGGTACTCCACAGCCAGCTGCTGAGCAGCCTGCAGCGCTTCCAGCGTCTTCTGGGTATATTGATTGGTATTCATAGAATCGACCTCCATTCGTACCGGATGTTGATTTAGCAGTCGCTCATTCGATATGCTATTTCGTTTTTAGCACTCTAGCTGTTCGACTGCTAAAATTATATTCCAAACCCCCTGTGATGTCAAGAGCGCAGGCCCCTGCTCCACGGAAATTCACAAAAAGTTTGCAAATAGAAAGTGCCCTGCCAAAAAAGCAGGGCACCGTTCTAATATTTGATCGAATGTCAGCGATCAGAGCTTCTTGCCCGTCAGCATCTCATAGGCTTCGAGGTATTTCTCGATGGTCTTGTCGATGACGTCCTGGGGCAGGTCGTAGTTGCTGTCCGGATTGGCCTTAAGCCAGTTGCGAACGAACTGCTTATCGAAGGAGGGCTGGCCGTGGCCTGCCTCATAGCCTTCCAGCGGCCAGAAGCGGGAGGAATCGGGGGTCAGCATCTCGTCGCCCAGAACGACATTGCCGTTCTCGTCCAGACCGAACTCAAACTTGGTGTCGGCGATGATGATGCCGCGGCTCAGGGCGTATTCTGCGCACTTCTTGTACAGCGCGATGGTATAGTCCCGCAGCTTGGTGGCGTACTCTTCACCGTGGCCGGGGAACTGCTTTTCCAGCACGGTGATGCTCTGCTCGTAGGAGATGTTCTCGTCGTGGTCGCCGATCTCCGCCTTGGTGGAGGGGGTGTAGATAGGCTCCGGCAGCTTCTCAGACTCCTGCAACCCCTCCGGCAGCTGGATGCCGCAGACCTTGCCGGTCTTCTGGTAGCTGGCCCAGCCGCTGCCGGTGATGTAGCCGCGCACGATGCACTCGATGGGCAGCATGGTCAGCTTGCGGCACTTCATGCACTTGCCCTCGAACTGGGGCTGCTGGAAGAACTCCGGCATATCCTTCGTGTCCACGCTCAGCATGTGGTTGGGCAGCACATCGCGGGTGTAGTCGAACCAGAACTTGCTCATCTGGGTCAGCACCTTGCCCTTGTTGGTCACTTTATTTTTCAGGATCACGTCGAATGCGGAAATGCGATCCGTTGCGACCATGATCAGGCTGTCGCCGTTGTCATAGATCTCGCGGACCTTTCCTTCTTTGATAGGCTGGAACTCCTTCATCGCAAAACACTCCATTTTCCTTATTTCGATGTTCTACTGTTTCCTTCCTACAACCTCTCAGTCAATGCTACGCATTGCCAGCTCCCCTTGTAGGGGAGCCCTTGGCAGTCCTTGCAGAGTTTCTGGTTTCGCCAGAGAGGTTGTACAAAGGAGCCATTCCCCTGTGCGAACAGGCCGAACGGCTTTTTCTTACGTATCCAGTCTATCATATTTTCTGTCCGTTGGGAAGAAACAGAATGGAAGGAAAATCTCCCGGTTTTTCAGATTTTCTCGTGAAAACTGCAAAAAATCACGCTCAATTTTCGTCAAAATGACGGAAATAGTCATACTTTCGTTCTTGAATGCCCTCCCGGAACATGATAAAATGAAGGCAGCAGAATTTTTGTTCAGGAGGTATTTTTTCATGGGCAGATTTCCGAAAGACTTTTTATGGGGTGGTGCCACCGCCGCCAACCAGTGCGAGGGTGCCTACAACGAAGGCGGGCGCGGGCTGGCCAATGTGGATGTCGTTCCCTTTGGCGAGGACCGCTTCCCGGTGATGTTCGGCAAGCTGAAGATGTTGGCATGCGATGACCAGCACTACTACCCCTCGCACGAAGCCATCGACATGTACCACCACTTCAAGGAGGACATCGCCCTCTTCGCCGAGATGGGCTTCCGGTGCTACCGCCTGTCCATCGCGTGGACCCGCATCCTGCCCCACGGCGACGATGCAGAGCCCAACGAAGAGGGGCTGGCCTTCTACGATGCGCTGTTCGATGAGTGCCGCAAGTACGGCATCGAACCGCTGGTCACCATCTGCCACTTCGATGCGCCCATCGCGCTCATTCAGAAGTATGGCGGCTGGAAAGACCGCCGGATGGTGGATGCCTACGTCCACTACTGCGACATCATCTTCCGCCGCTATAAAGATAAGGTAAAATACTGGCTGACCTTCAACGAGATCAACATGCTGCTGCACATGCCCTTCATGGGGGCAGGCCTGCTGTTTGAGCCCGGCGAGAACGTCGAACAGGTCAAGTATCAGGCCGCCCATCACGAGCTGGTGGCCAGCGCCAAAGCCGTCCAGCTGGCGCACGAGATCATGCCCGGCTGCATGGTGGGCTGTATGCTGGCCGCAGGCGAGTTCTACCCCCGCACCTGCGCCCCGGCGGATGTGCAGGCCGCTGCCGAAGCCGACCGCGACAATTACTTCTTCATCGACGTCCAGTCCCGCGGTGCCTACCCGGTCTGGGCCAAAAAGCGGATGGAGCGGGCCGGCATCCAGCTGCGCACCGAGCCGGACGACGACCAGACCCTGCGCGAAGGCACGGTGGACTTCATCTCCTTCAGCTACTATTCCAGCCGCTGCATCACGGTGGACCCGGAGCTTTTGGAGCAGGCCGACGGCAACGCCCTCGGCGCGGCGACCAGAAACCCCTACCTCAAGGCCAGTGCGTGGGGCTGGCCCATCGACCCGGTGGGCCTGCGCATCACCATGAACGCCCTCTACGACCGCTATCAGAAGCCGCTGTTCATCGTGGAGAACGGTCTGGGCGCGGTGGACACGGTGGAACCGGACGGTTCCATCCACGACAGCTACCGCATCGACTATCTGCGCGCCCACATTGAGCAGATGGAAAAGGCCATCAACGAGGACGGCCTGCCCCTGCTGGGCTACACCACCTGGGGCCCCATCGACCTTGTCTCCGCCTCCACCGGTGAGATGAAGAAGCGCTACGGCTTCATTTATGTAGACAAGGACAACGCCGGAAACGGCACCCTGACCCGCAGCCGGAAGGACAGCTTCTACTGGTATAAAAAGGTCATTGCGACCGATGGTGAAGACCTTGCCTGAGATCATTGCACACCGCGGGTCAACCTATCTTGCCCCCGAAAACACCCTGTCCGCCTTCCGCAACGCCATCGACCTCGGTGCCGACGGCGTTGAGATGGACGTCCAGCAGACCCGCGACCATGGCCTCATCATCCACCACGACTACCTCATCGACATCGGCACCGAGCTCTCCGCCAAGATCTACGACCTGACCGTCGGTGAGCTGCGCTCCATCGACCTGACCAAATGGAACGGCGTCAGCCTCACCACCGAGAGACTGGCCACTCTGGACGAAGCGCTGGCCTGCTGCAAAGAAATGGAGGGCTGCACCGTCCAGCTGGAACTGAAGGCCCCCATCCTCCCCGACCCGGACTTCGTGCCCCATGTCGCGGACTGCATCCGCGCTTCCGGCATCGCGGACCGGCTGCTCCTCGTCTCGTTCCGTCACGACCTGCTTCAGCAGGCCAAGGCGCTGATGCCGGAACTGCGCATCGGCGTCCTGACCCTGGGCGACCTGCTCAGCATGATGCTCCCGCCGCCGGTGATCTGGCAGGACCTGGGCCTTGTCAACAGCATGGACGAGCCGCTGGACGAGGAGAACTGCCCCGCCCTGAAAAAACAGGTGGGCATGGTCTCCAGTGTTATTTCGGACAAGCTGACCCTCATCGCGGCTCTTTACCCGCAGATGTCGGTCCGGCAGATCCTCGCCACCCTGTCCGCGCAGGCAGACCCCGCCGCCTATGTCCGGACGCTGGGTTTCCCGGTGGAGCTGGTCAGCTGCGAGTACCACACCGCCTTCGCCAACCCGGAGGTGGTCAACCAGCTCCACGACGCCGGCTGCAAGGCCGCATTCTGGACCGTCAACACCGAGGATGTCGTCCGTTCTCTGGTGCCTCTCGGCCCGGACTGCTTTGTCACCGACCGCCCCGACGTCATCCGCGAATGGATCGAAAAAGCACAGGCTGAAACGTAACAGAACCCCTCTCCGCTCTTGCCTTGCCATGCAGCTCCCCCTTTGGAAGCGCTGGCGCACGGCGAGACGGAGAGGGGTTTATTTTTTTATAAACGCTCTTGACATTCCGGGATGCGAGGGTTAGAATGGTATCGTATCAAACAGTTTTATTCAAAACAATCATCCATCCAACAATTCAAAGGACGAACCATCATGTGTGACGAAATCAACTCCAGCTGCCCGCCGGTAACGCCCCCCTGGGAGCCGCCGCAGGTCATCCCGGCGCAGATGCGCCGGGTCAACAACCTGATCTTCCGCAAGATCAACCAGTTCCACCGCGAAAATGAGGTCGAGGACGTGACCCCGATGCACGAGTGGATCCTGAGCTACCTGTTCTGGCACAGGGACGAACCCGTCTACCAGCGGGACATCGAGCGGGAGTTCTCCATCACCCGCTCCACTGTGACCAATATTTTGCAGCTCATGGAGCGCAAAGGCTACATCGAGCGTCAGAGCGTACCGCAGGACGCCCGGCTCAAGCGCCTGGTGCTGACCGAAAAGGGAGCCTGCATCCACGAAAAGACCATGCAGTCCCTGCACCAGACCGACGAATTTGTGGAGAGCCTGCTCACCCCGGAGGAGAACGCCGAGCTGCTCCGCCTGCTGAACAAGCTGCGCAAGGGCCTGCAGTGACCCCGCGAATCGTACGATTTTTGAGAGTTTCATAACTTTTTCAGGAACTTTGCAAAAACGCATTGACAATTAAATTGTTTTGTATAGAATTGTTCTTTGTCAAACAAAAAAGTAAAAAACAGGAGGATTACCAGATGATCAAAAAATTAGTGTCACATCTGGGCGAGTACAAACGCGCCGCGATCCTGACACCGATCTTTTCCGCATTGGAAGCGGTCATGGACGTTCTGCTGCCCACCATCATGGCCTTTATCATCGACCAGGGCATTGAAAAGGGCAACATGAACGCCGTCATCAAATACGGTCTGCTCACCTTCCTGGTGGCCGCCATTGCGCTGCTGCTGGGTGTGCTGGCCGGCAAATTTGCCGCCGAGGCTTCCACCGGCCTTGCCGGCAACCTGCGCGACGCGATGTATGAGAACATCCAGCATTTTTCCTTCTCCAACATCGACAAATACTCCACGGCCGGTCTGGTCACCCGCATGACCACCGACGTGACCAACGTGCAGAACGCCTTCCAGATGATCGAGCGCATGTGTGTGCGCGCCCCGGTGCATCTGGTCTTCGCGATTCTCATGGCTTCCGCCATCAGCGGCACATTGTCGCTGGTGTTCGTGGTGGCCATCGTCTTCCTGGTGGCGGTGCTGGCCTCCATCATGATCCCCACCTTCAAGATCTTTGACCGCGTGTTCAAGAACTACGACAACCTGAACGCTTCGGTGCAGGAGAACATCTCCGCCATCCGCGTGGTCAAGAGCTTCGTCCGCGAGCACTTCGAGAACGAGAAGTACACCACCGCCTGCGAGAGCCTGTACAAGCAGTTCGTCAGCGCCGAGAGCCGCCTGAGCTTCAACAACCCCGCCATGCTGGTCTCCGTCTACGGCTGCAACATCGCCCTGAGCTGGTTCGGTGCCCACTACGTGCTGAACGGCTCCATCACCACCGGCCAGCTGAACGCCCTGTTCGGCTATATCATGAACATCCTGATGGCCCTGATGATGCTGAGCATGGCCTTCGTCATGATCTCTATGTCCGCTTCCTCTGCCCGCCGCATCGTGGAAGTGCTGGACGAGACCACCGACCTGCCCGCCCCCAAGGCTCCGGTGGACACCGTGGCCGACGGCAGCATCGCCTTCGACCATGTCACCTTCAAGTACAAGCATGGTTCCGGCCAGCCTGTCCTGAACGACATCACCTTCACCATCCGGCCCGGCGAGACGCTGGGCATCATCGGCGGCACCGGCAGCGCAAAATCCAGCTCCTGCTGTTCCTCAAATAAAAGCGCCGTCAGTTCCTCCACCACCTCTGCAGAAACGCTATCGCTCGCCAACAAGACCGCTTTTACGCCAACCGTCGAAACATCCTCTTCCTGTCCCGGATAGGTTCCAGCTGCAATAATACAGCTGTCATAAACCGGATAGCTCTTTTTCAGACGTGCCGCAGCAGCGCTGTCAACATTCAGGAACCGGATTCCTGTCCGCTGCGCCAGATTCGTAATTGCAGCCGTCTGCACTCCTGCCGTACAGAAAAATGCGTCGATCGTGCCATTTTCCAGCTCCTTCGCAGCCTCTGTGTAATTCAGGGAAACTTCCTCCACCAGCTTTTCGTTCAGACCGTATGCCGCCAGAATCTGCAGCGCGTTCTGCTTCGTCCCGGACTCTTCCTCACCGACGCTGACCCTGTGTCCTTCCAGTTCTTCCACCGTCGAAATTTCAGAGTCTGCGCGTACAACAATCTGACACGCTTCTTCATAAACGCCCGCTACAGCCCCGAATCCACGGATCGGCTCCGTTCCCTCAAACTGTCCGGTTCCGTTCCAGGCATCCTCCAGCAAATCCGCCTGACACATCGCAAGCTGAATATAATTCTGGGATAAAAGCCGGAGGTTTGCAGCCGATCCGGCGGTCGTACGCACCTCAATCTCCCTGTTGTTCGTCTCGGATTCCAGCTTTGCAAACGCATCGGAAAATGCCTGATACGTTCCTCCAAGTCCCGCAGCACCCATTT
>OIBG01000187.1_pt1 | contig 14677 bp, 10 predicted proteins | sample 1581011 | NCBI WGS metagenome assembly OIBG01 (sample SAMEA3882533, study PRJEB24775) | human gut metagenome | biome: human-associated habitat; feature: intestine environment; material: feces | place: Netherlands | collected 2009/2010 | reverse complement strand
TGCCCAGGGCAACCTGGCCCGCGCGCTGAACCGACTGCGGATCAGCGGAAGAATGTAATAAAAAAGAGACCGCAAGGGCGACTCCTCATAAGGACATCTTGAAAACACCAGATTAAACCGATTGAGAGAATCTCTTGGTGTCGACCAAACGGGAATAGCCATCAACCATTTCATCGTGGTTGGTGGCTATTCCTGTTTAAAGGTATATTCATGTTGAAATCCGAACCGGAATCTTTGTAAAATTCCCTACCGCTCTTTAACCAGAAACAATGGGTAACCGCATGCCTAACCGGGAGAGCAGTTCGTTGGTAATCGTCCCACAGCATGCAGCCAGTTCCTCTGCCCGAATCACCTGACCGCCATCCCGGCCGATAATAGTCACTGTATCGCCAGGAGCGACCTCCGAAAGATCGCTGACGTCCACCAGCAACTGGTCCATGCACATCCGCCCCACCATAGGACAACGCCGGCCCTGAATCAGCACCTGGCCGCCCCGCTGAGGCAGATCCCGGGGCAGACCGTCCGCGTAGCCGATGGTGACCACCGCCAGTTTGGTTTCTTGCTCTGCCTGAAAGACCCGCCCGTACCCGGCGCTCTCTCCGGCTTGCACAGTGCGGATACTGGCCACTCTGGCCCGGAGAGACAGAACCGGCCGCAGGTCAAGGCTTCGCTGAACAGGCGCATCATCGCTTCGAACTCCATAGAGTGCGATTCCAGCCCGGACATAGTCACAGGGCTGAGCTGGGAGGTTCCAAAGTCCATAGCTGGACTGGATATGAACTTTGCCGGGATCATATCCGGCAGTTCGGAGCCAGGCCACCGTATCATAGAACAAGGTCAGCTGCTCCTGGGTGTAGGCAACATCTTCGGCTTCCAGGCTGTCCGAGACGTATAGATGAGAAAAGACACCGTCCACTACCAGGTTTGGAAGCCGGAATGCCTCCAGGATCTCCTTCCGGTTTTCCGCCAGGATGCCCAGCCGGTGCATCCCCGTGTCCAGGGCCAGATGGACATGGACACGCCGCCCTCTGGCTGCCAAGGCCCGCCCGTGGTCAATATCCGCCACCGTCTGGGTCAGATGCCATCGTGTCAAGAGCGGAGCTTCCTCCGGGGAGGTATAACCTAAGATCAAGATCGTCCCCCGGATGCCCGCCTTTCGCAGAGCAATCCCCTCGGCCAGGCAGGCCACGGCAAAGGCCCGGACGCCCGCTCGCTGTAAGGTGCGGGCGGTCACTGCCCCGCCGTGACCGTAGGCCTCCGCCTTTACCACCGCCATCAGCTCTGTCCCCGGGGCCAATGTGTTCCGCAGCACCTGGGCGTTGTGCCCAAGGGCCGCCAGATCCACCTCCCGCCAGGCCCGAGCGGTGGGGCTGGGCTTCTTTTGAAGCCTCAGCAGGCAAGGGGCGGAGAGCAGCGCACTGAGCGCCAGCACCACAATAAAATGGAGAACACTGTTTTCAATGAGCATTTCTCCCAGTCCCAGTAGCTTTGCCGCTCCCCGGACCAGTACGATGCAGAGGGGATGGAGCACATACATGGCTGTGGAAAATTCCCGGACTTTCCTGGACTCGCCCTTGTTTCCGCCCAGCAGCAGAGAAAAAAGGCATACTATGCACAGGGGGAGGGCGAGGTACATGCTGTCGTGGCGCTGGACATCCATGCGATGGAGCCACAGCCCCTCGGCGCTCATGGCTGCCAGAGAGAGGAAGAAGCCCGCCAGAGACAGCTTTTGGTTCCACCGCCTTCCGGCGGCCCCAAGCAGAAGGAACAGTGGCGCGAAGAACAGGCCATTGCGGGTATAGCCGCACAGTGTAAAAATGCCGTCGTAAAGGGTCCGAAGCAGCGGGATCTGGGAAACCAGTCCATAGTAACTGTCCCCGCCCAGACCGATGAGATAGAGTAGCGCCGCCACAGGCAGAGCCACCCGCAGGCCCAGCCGGCTGAGCCACCGGGCGATGACGATGCCCAGAATGGTCGCCGGGAAATACCACAGGTGGTAGAAGGTGCCGTCCACCAGCAGTTTCCGCAAAACATCCGCCGGACCGGTGAAGCTGCCGGCATAGAGATTCACTGGCAGATACAAAAGGATGCAGACGCCGTAGAGCAGGCAGAGCTTTTTCAGCTGCCGCCCCACACCAGCCCAGTGATTCCGGCTCAGAAAGTACCCAGTGGTCATCAGAAAGAATGGGACTGCCACCCGGGCCAGTACCCGGGTAAGCCAGAAATCAGCCATGGCAGACACATCCGCCAGGGGCGAGGTGTGGTTCATCACCACCAGCAGGACTGCCGCCAGACGAAAGAGGTCCAAAGTCGGGACGGTTTTCTTAGCCGTTCTCATGGGTATCCCCCCACCATGTCAGGATAAATCCCTCCACATTGTCGCCGGATATCTGGCAGCAGCCCTCCGGCACTTCCACCTCTGTGACGGCTCCGGCGGCGGGCACATAGAACACCTGGGCCATGCGGCCGTTTTCCAGAGCGACGCTCCGGGGACCCTGCCGCAAAAAGTCCCGGTACTCCTCCAGACACAGCCCGTTGGTTTCCATCAGCTGGGCGTGGGGCGCCCCCACATAGCGGAAGTGCCACGGCTCAGCCGAGATCCCGGTGACTTCCTCCTTGCCCCGCTGGTAGCGTTCGATAAAGCCGTACCGGGCCGCCAGACGCCTAAATCTTCCGCAGACGCCGTCATAGGGAAAGGCAGGCCGGATGAAGTCGATGTATCCGGCAGCCTTTCCCAGGTCGATGGCGAGGCCGGTCTGATGCTCACTGCATCCTGGAAGGGCCACATACTGGCGGGTAAATGTCTCCCCATGCTCCGCCATGGAGTCGTCCCAGATCCGCTGCTGTTCCTGCTGGCTCCGCCAGCCGGACACCGGCACGATCTCCCGCTGTCCCCCCGCCTTTTGGATACAGGCAGACAGTAGCTGCCGTGCCCGGCTTTCAAGAAGAATGTCGGGGTGGTGCGGGTCCACCGAGGTCAGCGCAGATCGCTCTTTTTCATGCAGGGGATGCGCCCGGTTGACCAGGACCAGCGGCCCCTGAAAAATCTGCTCCCGGGGAATCGACACGGTTCTCATCCCGCCACCCCCAACTCGATCAGGCGGGTCACCAGCTCCCCAAAGGAAATGCCGATGCCCTGCATCATGCTGGGGTAGCGGCTGTGGGCGGTGAAGCCGGGGATGGTGTTGACCTCATTGAAGACGATCTCCCCATCCGGGGTGAGGAACAGATCCACCCGGGCGAATACCCGGCAGTCCAGGGCACGGTAAATGGTTTTTGCCGCTGCCTGGATCTCTGCCGCCTTCTCCGGCGGGATGCGGGCGGGACAGTGGATGGCGGAGGTCTTTAAGGTGTACTTCTCCTCATAGTTGAAAAAGCCCTCCGACAGCGCAATCTCGTCCACCAGACCCACGGTCAGTTCCTCGTTGCCCATGACCGCGCAGCCCACCTCAAAGCCGGGGATCGTCTCCTCCAGGATCACGGCGCTGTCGTGGCGGAATGCCTCCTCCATGGCGGCGGGCAGCTCTTCCGGCCCGGAGACTTTGGTGATACCGAAGGAGGAACCGGCCCGGACCGGCTTGACAAACACCGGGTATCCCAGTTCCTCCGCTGCCTGGGCGATCCGGCTGAAATCATCGCTGGAATGAAAGACGTGGCTCCGGGGGACCCGGATGCCGGCCAGGGCCGCCAGCTGGTGGGCCCGGTCCTTGTCCATGCACAAGGCGCTGGACAATGTCCCGCAGCCGATGACCGGGACCCCGGCCAGTTCAAAGAGTCCCTGTACCGTACCGTCCTCGCCGTTCTTGCCGTGGAGGACTGGGAATACCGCGTCAAAGAGGAGACGGCGGCCGGAGCCGTCCAGCAGTAGTAAAGCGTGGGCCTCCCGTTCCACCAGCGGGGTGCAGGGGATACAGTCTGCCGCCTGCTGCCAAGTACCGTCCTCCAGCCGGGAGAGGTCGCCGGTATAGCAGAGCCACTGCCCCTCCCGTGTGATGCCCACAGCCAAAGGAGTATAGCGGGCGGGGTCCATGTGGGACAGCACCGCATAGGCGGAATGGAGAGAAACTTCGTACTCCGTGGAGCATCCGCCGAAGAGAACGAGAATGGTTTTCATGGGATAAGACCTCCTAATCAAAATAAAGCGCCTGGTTCTGATACTGAAATGGTACCAGAACCAGGCGTTTCATACTTGTCTATCTACCAACGGATGCCTTGCAAGTTTTCTGCGAAATTCTTGTGATTTTCTTACGGCGCTTCTGAATGGTCTGACGGAAGACAGATGGTGAAGGTGATCCGATCCTCGGTGCTGTCCGCCCGAATGGTCCCGCCGTGGAGCTCCACGATCTCCTTGGCGATGGCTAAGCCAAGGCCCGCACCACCTGTCCGGGTGGCGCGGGAGCTGTCCAGACGGAAGAACTGTTCAAAGATCCGGTCCAATTTCTCCTGGGGGATGTTCTTTCCCGCATTGGAGAAGGTGAGTACGATTTTCCCGGCCTCTATCCGTCCGGCAATTTCCACCGTGCTGTCCGGCAGGCTATAATAAGACGCGTTGCGCAGGAGATTATCAAAGACCCTTGCCAGCTTATCCGGGTCACAGGAATAGTGCAGCTTGGGCGGCAGATCCAGGCTGCATGACAGCCCCGATTCTGCGAAAATGGGGCGGAATTCGCTGGCGACCTGCTCCAGCATCCGCGTCAGGTCCACGCTCTGCCGCTCCAGCTCCAGGCGAGAGAGGTTGAAGCGGGTGATGTCGAAGAACTCGTTGATGAGGTCCTCCAGCCGCTCCGCCTTCTCCAGGGCGATGCCGGTGTACCTGGCCCGGATCTCCGGGGAGATCTGAGGCTCATCCCGCAGGAGGGTCAGGTAGCCGATGACGCTGGTCAGGGGCGTTTTCAGGTCGTGGGCCAGATAGACGATTAGGTCGTTTTTCCGCTGTTCTGCCTCCCGGGCTGCCCGGGCGTCCCGGAGAGCCTGCTCCCGGGCCAGATTCAGCTGGATGGAGATGTCCTCCAGGGAATCCGGCAGCTGGATGGGCTCCTCACTGGGGCGGGATAATTGCTCTGCCGCATTGGCCACCACGTCCAGCTGCTTGATGGGCTTGGAGATAAAATAGAAGCCGATGACCACCCAGCCCGCCAGCACTGTGACGATGCAGACCAGAACGATGTAGTCTCGAACCCAATTCAGGAAGTCGTAGAGCGGCGAGGGCTGCCAGGTGATGCTGGCGCAGATGATGAAGCCCAGGAATGCCAAGGCCATCACTGCGACCACCCAAGCCATGAGGACCAGCAGGTAGCCGCCCCAGATGCGCAAAGATCTCCGGCGGCTGCGGGTATTTCCTTTCTTACTCAATGGTGTACCCCACCCCCCAAACGGTCTTGATGAATTTGGGCTTTCGGCTGGGCTCGTGCATCTTTTCCCGTAGCCGGGCGATGTGACTCATGACGGTGTTGTTGCTGTCCATAAACGCCTCGCCCCAAACATGTTCAAACAGTTCCTCGCTGGACACCACATTCCCCCGGTGCTCACATAGATACCAGAGAATGGAGAATTCCAAGGGCGTCAGGGCCAGTTCCTCGCCGAACAGGACGCACTTGTGAGTGGCCTTGGAGATCTGAAGGCCTCGAAAGTCGTATTCGGTGACCTCCTGGACTGTCCCCTCCCTGGGGTTGTACCGGGTGTAGCGGCGCAGCTGAGTCTTGACCCGGGCCACCAGTTCCAGAGGATTGAAGGGCTTGGTGATGTAGTCGTCCGCTCCCAAGGTCAGCCCCATGATCTTGTCCATATCCTCCACCTTTGCGGTGAGCATGATGATGGGGAACAGGTGGTCCTCCCGGATGCGCTGGCAGAGGGTAAAGCCGTCCATGTCCGGCAGCATCACATCCAGCACCGCCAGATTCAAGCGTGTCGTCCGCACACAAGCCAGGGCGTCGGAGGCATTATAGAATTTGTGGATGGTGAAGCCTTCGTTTTTCAGATAGACCTCCACCAGATCTGCGATCGCAGTCTCGTCATCGACGACTAAAATATGTGTAGCCATAGTTGCCGGCCTTTCGTGTTTTTCTGCATTATAGCACGGAACGTATAAAAAAGCGAGTATGACTCTTGATTTTTCCTAAACATGTCCTAAAGGGGACTGTTGCGGTCTCCTGTCTGCGCAAAATTCTCACCAGACTGTATCGAAACTACGATCTTCCAGACTCCTGATTTCGTAGGGTCGAAGTCGTGAAGCTGCGCCGCAGTGCTCTGTCATCCTTCGCTGGCAGGATCGGTCTGCGTATCATACGATGAACATTCCTCCAGATCTGCAGCCTGCTACCCGGATAGGCTTTTTTCAGCTTTGTGACAGCACGCTCCTTTGCCTTTTCCACGGCGGACTCCTTCATCATGTGGTACATGCCGATTTCCTTCAGCGAAGTTTTTTCAAATCCGAATACGCCGTAGAATTTTCCGAGGATGTCCCTGTCCTTCTTCGGGAGAGCATCAAATAGTTCCTGCAGCAGCTCAATGCAGACTTTTCGATACACGACCTGCTCCGCAGAAACAGAGAGATTCCCAGGCATCAGCCGCTCAAAGGGATCACCGTCATAGCTCCCAGGGATAAGATCATTGACACCAACAAAATGGGTGTTGTAACGGATGTGCTTGACAGCCTGTTCCAGAAGGACATCCATTTTCTCCGCGATCTCTTCGATGCTGAACTGACCTGAATGATATAGCCTTTGTGCCTGCCGGACAGCATCCATCTCGTGCTTGCTCAGAGAAAGATTTCCGATATGTTGCTCCAGCCAACGGGTCATCCGGCCTTTCAGATGTGGGTACAGGTAGGTGGCAAGCACAGCACGGCTCTCATCGTATTCTCTGCTCTGGACCCGTGTCAGAAATTCCAACGCACCCTCGCCGCAAAGATCCTCCAGAATCGTTTTCGTATAGCCGGACAACTCTCCCGGTCTTTCCCTGTCCATATGCAGACAGTTGAACTCTCTGGCAGTCTCCCGGGCGATGCGCCGGATCAGCCCGAGATTCCTGCGGTACAACTCCTCCAGCGCGCGCTCATCACCGCCGTAATATCGGCGGACCAATTCCTCATTGGTCATGGGTCCCACCCGCCTTTGCTTTCGGTGGACGCCCTCGGGGCTTGCTCACTCTGGTGATGCGGCAATATTCATACACTTGCGCAGTAGATATTTGTTCAGAAAACTCCTCAACAGAGATATCCGGGCTGCGCAGCGCATCGTAGAGCCGGTCTCGCACATGATCCTTGGCTCTTCTGGCATCCTCCTGAGAGATAGCTCCCCGCTGCATATCCTTCGTGATCCTGGAAAAGGCAGTCAGCTTGGCCTTCACCTTGGGGTTGTTCTTTGCCAGTTCCTTTTGAACTTCCACCGTGCCAAATTGCCGACAGGTGTAGCCAGGAGCGTGGGGACAGGCCCCTTCGCAGTACAAAGCGTGGACGCCGCTCTTCAGCATGAAGTATTTCCCGCAGATGATGCAGCGGCGGATGTTGTGTCCGCTATTCAGGGCCAGCATATAGTCTGCCTTCATCAGCGCCTGTAAGCTGTCCGTCACATGCTCCTGACAGATGGCCATGGAGCCGTCCGGCAGCTCCCGCGGGACATAGGAGAGCATATATTCATCGTGTCTCCTGTAGCAGTCCCCGTGGTAAGTGATGGGGTTGACGATCAGCTTCTCTGCGGTGCGATCATCGTTATAGAAACCATAGAGCGCTGCCGCATAACTTTCCGGCCCATTGGTCGTGAGTGTGGAGAGGATAAACTTGATGAAATTCCGGATGGTAGGAACAAAGGCACGGATGTCGTGAAGATACATCATGTAGCGGTCGATGTATTTCTTGTAGGCACTCCAGGTATCTTCGCACGCTCCCAGGAGGCGAAACATCTCGTAATAAAACAACTCGCCCTTTTCCTCGCTGCCCTCTCTGCGACGAAACAGATCCAGCAGTCCCAAGGAGATTTCAGGATCGCTGTCCCCATCATCGCTCTGGAAGAATTCTTCCGCTGAGGCGCTGAGAAGTTTTGTCTGATCATCCTCTGAAAGGCTGTGCTCCTCGGGAGGAAACAAGCTGAACTGTCCTGTGATCTCCCGTATCACCGAAAAGAAAGCGTCATAGCAATCGTCCGGTAGCAAGCGGAACACAGTATATCGGCGAAGTTCCTGACAGAGCTGCTCCATCTCATCATTCAGTTTCCACCAAAGTTCACTCTTGCGGACATACTCGTAGATGTCCATAAGGGTACGGATGCGCACCATCCGTTCGTGCAGAGGGTGGTAGTCATCCGGTGATAGATTCAGCAGATCTTCGGTCAGCCTGCCTGCCTCAAACTGCTGCCCGTTCAGCTCCAAGGTGCTGCCGTAGGTATAGAATATGATGCTCCCCTCCATTTCCGCTGGCCCCCTCCTCTGCAATAATTTGTCCTACTTGATTTTTAATCTGTCCATGCTTTTTATCAGGATACCATCTTTTCCACCACAATACAAGCAGAGGGGCAAGGGGATGCTCAAAAGTCCTGTGGGCACTGCTCCTCTAAAAGAATACTACTCCCACTTCTTTCGAGGTGGGAGATTTTTGTATTCAGATATTTTGAATTGGAGGTACTGACTATGAGCAACAAAATGGACCGTCCTCTGGTCACGGTGGACGGTAGGACGCTGATGGACCGTCCGCTGGAGCCGCCCAATTTTGTGGTGGACACGCTGATCTCTCAGGGTCTGCATATCCTGGCGGGTTCACCCAAGGTGGGCAAGTCCTGGCTGGCCCTGTGGCTGGCGGTGACGGTGGCCAAGGGAGAACCGGTCTGGGGAATGAGCGTGAAGCAGGGCACCACCCTCTATCTCTGCCTGGAGGACTCCGTCCTTCGCATCCAGAACCGCCTCTTCGAGATCACAGAGGACGCGCCGGACAGCGTCCATTTCTGTACGGAGTGCGCTCCCATCGGCCAGGGGCTGGAGGAGCAGGTGGAGGGCTTCCTCGTAGCTCACCCGGATACTGTTCTGGTCCTCGTCGATACGCTGCAGATGGTCCGCCCCGTCCACGATGCCACCTACGCCAATGACTACCGGGACCTGTCCGTGCTGAAGCGGCTGGCGGACAAGCACGGCATCGCCATCCTGCTGATCCATCATCTGCGAAAGGAAACTGCCGATGATGTGTTCAACCGTATCTCCGGTACGACAGCCATCAGCGGGGCGGTGGATTCCAGTTTTACTCTGGTGGAAGATCGGCGCGGCAGCGGTAAGGCGAAGCTCTCCTGCATCGGTCGTGACATTGAATACCGGGAGTTGTCTCTGGAACGCAACGTTGAAAACGTGTGGGAGATGGTAGCAGACAGCAGAACGCAGCCGGAGCTACTGGGCGACCGGATCACCTATCTGGTCTCTGAACTGATGCGCGACCGTACGAAATTTATCGGCACTCCCACAGAGCTGTCTGAAAAAATCGACCCTGTCGGTATGGAGCGTATCTCGCCTAAGAAAGTGTCCCGCCTGATCCTGCAAAGCCTTGACGCGCTAAGCAAAATCGGAATTTTCGGTATGGTGCGCCGCAGCAACGGGAAGCGGCTCATCGAGCTGCGCCGTGCCGAAAGTGACGATGCCCAGGGTGTACCTGTGGTCGCCCCTGTTGACCCTGTTGGGGCGCTGTGCGGCGATTTGCGGGAGATTGCCGGGCATGGCGAGTAAACACCCGCAGGGAAAAAGAAACGCCGTTTGTGGCCATTTGTGGCCGAAAGCGGAGCGCGGGTGTTCGGTGCAGGGAAATCACCTCCTTGGAGGTGGCCAGCATCGCGTTTGTCTGGTCTGCGGCAACGCCGCTGCCCGACTTCCGCATGAATTCCGGGCAGAAGCCCGGGCCCACTTTATCTACGATTTGGAGGAAACGACATGAAAAAAGATGTTAAATTCAGCACCCGCATGGCGTCCACAGACCGGGAGGCCATCAAGGAGTTGGCGAAGCAGTCCGGGATGTCCATGAGCGACTACGTCACTGCCTGCTGCCTGGGAAAGCAGGTGGTGGTCATCGACGGCCTGAAAGAAGTGCTGAAGGAGCTGAAGTCCATCGGCAGAAATCTGAACCAGCTCGTCACCCTGGCGCACATGGGACGAGTGACCGTGATCGATCTGGAAAGCGTATGTCGGGCGTTCTCTGAACTCTGTGGTGCCGTTCGGATGATCCTTGAACGAAAGCGCTGGTAAGCTATGGCTATCATCAGCTTCACAAACTACAAGCGGGGCCAGACCACCGGATGCATGAGCGCCGTGATGCGGTATACCATGCAGGATAAAAAGACCGAGTTCGAGGGGCAGCAGTTGGTCACAGGTATCAACTGTCAGCCGGAATCTGTCTACGCGGATTTCATGACCACCAAGCGGCTCTACCACAAGACGGACGGTGTACTGTTCTATCACATGGTACAGAGCTTCCCGAAAGGCGAAGCAGTCGACCCGGTCACCGCTCACGCGGCCGCGCTGAAGCTGGCCGAGTACTATGAGGGATACGAAGTTCTGGTCTGCACCCACACAGACCGTGAGCACATCCATTCCCACTTCCTCATCAACTCGGTCAATTTCGATACCGGACGGAAACTGCATATCGCAAAGGAGCAGCTCCAGGAACTGCGGCAACGCAACGACATGGTCTGCAAGGAGTTTTCACTTCCTGTATTTCAACCCAGGGAACAAAAGCAGAAAACAAAGACTATGACCATCGGAGAGTATCACACGGCGGCCCGCGGTCAGAGCAAGAAGCTGCAGCTCATGAATATCATCAATGACTGTATGCGCCACGCTTCCAACCGCGAGGAGTTCATTGCGCTGATGGAGAGCGAGGGCTACAAGGTTCGCTGGGAAAAGTCCCGAAAGAATATCACCTATACCACGCCGAGTGGCTGGCAGTGTCGGGACCGTTTGCTGTTCGGTGACAAATATCTAAAGGAGAACATGGAATATGAATTCAGGATCAGAGAAGAAATTATCTATGGACGAGCTCATGGCCCTGAACCGGCCCGAGCCTTCACCGCAGCCGACAGCGCGGGAGTCGAGTTCACCGATCACGCCCATTGTCATCCAGTGTCCGTTGCCGGAGGCTCTGACGATGCTGACACAGAAGACAGAATCCATCGGGTGGGAAGTGCGTGGAATGCGGGAGTATCTTCCGAACCTGAGATCACACACAGACCTGACAGCGGTGCAGAACAGCATGGCGAAGATCCAGAAATCGTTGACGGAGATGACCACTCTGCTGGAACAGGCTGGGAAGAAGAAAGAAAAGCATTCCTGCAAATGGCTGGACTGGCTTCCGGACTTCGACCTGATCGTAGTGGCCAAATGGATCGTACTGGTACTGCTCATCGTGGCGGCACTGCTGGGGATGGGGTATGGCACAGCGACAGTGGTCAGCAACATCCGCAACCTGTTTCTATGAAGCCGCTCCACGCTGGACTGTATGGTCTGGCGGTAACTGGAGCGTTACTGGATGATGGTAACGAAGATGTCGAGGAACGTTACCGCCGTATCCAGGCAGAACAGGAAGCCAAAAATATCGGCGCTGTCATCGGACTGGTGGCCGGCGTAGCCATGGTACTCACACAGGATGAGCAATCATCTACAGAACAGCAGTGGACCGAAGATCAGCAGGCAGAACAAACACAGCAGCAGACCATGTAACGGTCTGCTATTTTTGTTGCCTGACTGTAGCGTCAGGGGAAAGGAACGATATGGCGTATAAATTCAAATACAATGAGCGTCCCCGCTCCTACAGTGAAGAAAAGCATGGAGATGAGGATATTCCCTCTGCCAAGGCAGTGCGGGATACCGCAGTGGAAGAAAGGGACGGCAAGATTATAAAAAGCCGCCGACAGCATGTATGCGGCAGAGAGTACATTGTGTTCGCGGAATTCAGTTTCGGAGGAACGCAATCTACGGTCGATCTTATGAAACAGGTCATCGACCTGGAGCAGGACGCAAAAAATATTTCCGCCTGAAAAACAGGTTCGCATAGACAAACAAACCGATTGAGGGTATTGTATGGTTGCAATCTCTCAATCGGTTTGGCATTTTATGAAGGAGGTCAATATGTTACAGCCAAACCAAAAGATCACGGCGCTCTATTGCCGTCTGTCCCGAGATGATAATCTGGAGGGCGACTCCAACAGTATCCAGAACCAAAAACTTATCCTGCAAAAGTACGCCGATGAGAATGGGTTCCAGAACACCAGATTTTATGTGGACGATGGCTATTCCGGCACGAATTTCAATCGCCCAGCCTTTGAACAGATGATGGATGACATGAGCAACGGCGACATCGCCGTCATCATCACAAAGGATCTTTCCCGCCTTGGAAGAAACCAACTGCACACCGGTCTTTATATCGAGGAGATATTCCCTTCCAATGATGTGCGCTACATCGCTGTCAACGACAATGTTGACACCAAGTATGAAAACAGCAACGAGCTGATGCCTTTCAAGAATTTGTTCAATGAGTGGCACGTGCGGGACTGCAGCCGCAAGGTGCGGAATGTAGTGAACGCCAAGGCACAGCGGGGAATCCGGGTGGGGACACGAGCTCCTTACGGCTACCGCAAGGGTGCAACCAAGGACTCTCCTCTGTTGGTGGATGAGGAGGCGGCGGCTGTCGTCAAACGCATCTTCGCCATGTGCGCCGGCGGAATGGGACCAGCCCAGATTGCAAAGCAGCTCAAGAAAGAATGCATCTACAGTCCATCCATGTACGCCTATACGAAATTCGGCACATCCCATTCCGGGCTGAATGCAGAGCGGCCCTACAACTGGACTGGCGACATGGTGGCGGATATGCTTCAGAACATGGTCTACCTTGGGCACACGGTCAACCTTCGCTACAGCACCAAGTCCTACAAGGACAAAAAACGATGTGAACGCCCCAAATCAGAGTGGCTTATCTTTGAGAATACTCATGAAGAGCTGGTGGATCAGGAAACCTGGGATATCGTACAGGAGGTGCGATCTCATAAGCGCCGCCGCACGAATATGGATGAGCAGAATATGTTCTCTGGATTGGTGTATTGTGCGGACTGCGGTAAGCCCATGGTATTGCACCGGGCGCACACCATGAAGCCGGAACAGAATCATTTCACCTGCCGCACCTACAAGAAGGACGGGGCAGAAGTGTGTAGCGCTCACTATATCCGGGAAGTGGCACTGAAGGAAATCGTGCTGGAAACAATCCGCAGAGCTACAGAGTTTGCCAGGAGCGACCCGGAGCGGTTCGCCGCATATATTCAGCAAAAGCAATCTACTGAGGTGGCAAAGGAGATCCGGGGGGTGGAACGGGAATTGTCCACGATGTGGAAACGGGATGGCGAACTGGATGTAGTGTTCAAGCGGATGTATGAGGACAGCGCCTTGGGACGGGTGAGCAATGAGCAGTTCCGTTTGCTGTCTGAGGCATACTCCAAGGAGAAAGCGCAGCTGGCTGAAGCCATCCCTGCCACGGAGGAGCGCCTGGAGAAACTACGCAGTAGCATGGCCAACGCCAAGAACTTCATCGCCAAGGCCAGAAAGTTCACCGACATGACGGAACTGACCCCGGAACTGCTCCGCACCTTTGTGGCGAAAATCATCGTGTATGAGAAAGAGGTCAAATACTCCAAGCACGCACCGCAGAAGATCCACATCTGTTTTCGGGACTTCAACCTCAACGAGACAGACGATATGCTTCTATGCGGAGAGACAACAGAAAAGGCAGACAGTACAATTGCACTGCCTGCCTAATCCGAGGACACGCTTCAAGGTACCCCTATCAGGAGTAGCGGAACTCCCTCTCCTTTTATTTTTTACACCTGGCCGCCGCTTTCCATCGGCTCTTTCTCGCGGAACAGCATCGTGATGCACCAGATGCCGGCAAGGCCGACGAGCGTGTAGATCACGCGGCTGACCGTGCCCATCTGACCGCCGCAGAGGAACGCGACGAGGTCAAAGCCGAACAGGCCGATGCTGCCCCAGTTGAGCCCGCCGATGATCGCAAGGATCAGCGCGATGCGGTCGATCACCTGCATATGCTTCCATCTCCTTTGCTGTGTACTCCCGGTCAGTATGCCCCGGCGCGCGAAAAAAGATTCCGCCGCCGACAAAACAAGTGTCCGACCGACACCGTTCGCTCTTTACATTTTGTGCGCCCGGCGCTACAATACCATTACAGCTTATCCAATTGACTTCCGCAGTTTGGAAGCCACGGCTCATATCTTTATCCCACGACCCTGTTTTTGGCGGACTGTTTTCAGTCCGCCCTCTTTTTTTCTGCGCGCGCCCGATTTCGCCGCGTTTTGCGCAATATGTGGATTATTTTTGTGTTGTAAAACACAAGATATGGAGGGTTTGCTATGCAGTTTTCCAACCATTCCGGCCGCGCGCAGCGCGGCGGCATCGTGTATCTGGCGGTGGACGCGATCGCGCCGAGCGCGGTCCAGCCGCGGCAGAACTTTCCCCCGGCGCAGCTCGAGGAGCTCTCGCGCAGCATCGCCGAGTACGGCGTGCTCAGCCCGCTGACCGTGCGCCCGCGTCCGGACGGGTATGAGCTCGTGGCCGGTGAGCGCCGCCTGCGCGCCGCGTGCATGGCGGGGCTCAGTGAGGTGCCGTGCATCGTCATGGAGCTCGATCTGGAGGAGGCGAGCTTCATCGCGCT
>OIBG01000176.1_pt1 | contig 15389 bp, 12 predicted proteins | sample 1581011 | NCBI WGS metagenome assembly OIBG01 (sample SAMEA3882533, study PRJEB24775) | human gut metagenome | biome: human-associated habitat; feature: intestine environment; material: feces | place: Netherlands | collected 2009/2010 | reverse complement strand
TTTGAGGAAAAATAAGCAGAATGATATACAATAATGTATAATATTGGTGCTGTAATACCATAGTGATTAGCGAATGTGTCAAAAATTATAAAGAAAACCTAATATTCATTGACAAAGAATTAAAAATGAGTAAAAATATATTACTGAAAAATCCTGATTAGATACAGAAAAAGATACAAATAACCGAATAAAACAAAACAGGCTAAAATAATTCGGGGGAGGACAAAGGTACCTCCCCCGTAGTAGGTATAGAGGGAAATAAAAGATACCACAAGGAGAATTTGGAAAGAATGTACAGAAAGAAAGGCAGAGGATGGGCAAAGCATATAGATTTTATGCTTTATGTAGCAAGATTAGCGCTCAAGAGCTTCATTTCTTCAATATACTAGTGGGAGATATGAGCCTTGTGGGCACAAGACCACCAACACTCGATGAGTGGGAGAAGTATGAACCACATCACAGAGCCAGAATGTCATTCAGACCGGGACTGACCGGGTTGTGGCAGGTGAGTGGCAGAAGCAATATCACGGACTTTGAAGAAGTTGTGAGATTGGATACCCAGTATATTGGGGAGTGGAGTGTGAAGAATGATATAAGAATTATTTTTCAAACTATTATAAGTGTGATGAAGGATGAGGGAGCAGTATAGGGAAGAGTTGCATTAGATAGGCATGTTAAAACGTAAGAACTAGGAGAGAATTTTTAAAATGAAAAATGTAAGAATTGCAGTTGCTGGAACAGGCTATGTGGGTTTGTCAATTGCCACATTGCTTTCTCAGCACCATCAGGTAACCGCAGTTGATATTGTTCCGGAGAAAGTTGAGCTGATCAACAATCGAAAGTCTCCGATTCAGGATGATTATATTGAAAAATACCTTGCAGGGAAAGAATTGAACCTGACCGCAACGCTGGATGCAAAGGCTGCATACTCCGATGCGGACTTTGTTGTAATCGCCGCACCTACCAACTACGATAGCCACACCCAGCATTTTGACACATCTGCGGTCGAAGCTGTGATCAAGCTGGTCATGGAATATAACCCGAACGCCATCATGGTCATCAAGTCCACAATCCCTGTGGGCTACACCGCAAGCGTACGTGAAAAATTCAACAGTAAGAACATCATCTTCAGCCCGGAATTTTTAAGAGAAAGCAAAGCACTGTACGATAATCTTTATCCTTCTCGTATCATCGTTGGCACTGATCTGAACGATGAGCGTCTGGTTGAGGCGGCACACGAGTTTGCTGGTTTGCTGCAGGAAGGCGCTATCAAGGAGAACATCGACACCCTGTTCATGGGCTTCACCGAGGCAGAGGCAGTCAAATTGTTTGCCAATACATATCTGGCCCTGCGCGTGGCTTATTTCAATGAACTGGACACCTATGCAGAGAGCAAGGGGCTGAACACTCAGCAGATTATCAACGGTGTCTGCCTTGATCCGCGCATTGGCACTCATTACAATAACCCCAGCTTCGGCTACGGCGGCTACTGCCTGCCCAAGGATACCAAGCAGCTGCTGGCCAACTATGCCGATGTGCCCGAAAAGCTGATCGAGGCCATTGTTGACAGCAACCGTACCCGCAAGGACTTTATCGCGGACCGTGTGCTGAAGCTGGCCGGGTACTACGGTTACGCCGACGAGAATGAGTATGACGCCGGCAGGGAAAAGCCCGTGACCATCGGCGTCTACCGCCTGACGATGAAGAGCAACAGCGATAACTTCCGCCAGAGCTCGATTCAGGGTGTCATGAAGCGCATCAAGGCCAAGGGGGCGACGGTCATCATCTATGAACCGACGTTGAAGGATGGCGAGACCTTCTTTGGCAGTGTTGTTGTCAACGATTTGGACAGGTTCAAGGCACAGTCGCAGGCCATTCTGGCAAACCGCTATGACAAATGCCTGGACGACGTAAAGGAAAAGGTCTACACGCGCGACATCTTCCGCCGCGATTGACCGCGTTTGCCATGCTGTTTATGCAGCTGCGCCGCGCCCCGATGACCCGGGGCACGGCAGCAGCTGCTTTATTTTTTTGAAATTCAGGCAAAATCCGGCAGAAAATTGTAAAAACGCGCTTGACAGATGTCCCTCCTTCGTGTATAATCATACCTGTTGTTTGCCTCTGTAGCTCAGTCGGTAGAGCAGGGGACTGAAAATCCCCGTGTCATTGGTTCGATTCCGATCGGAGGCACCACCTTTCAGAAGAACAGAGATCTGTTCTTCCGAATATGCGGCCGTAGCTCATCTGGTAGAGCGCCACCTTGCCAAGGTGGAGGTAGCGAGTTCGAGCCTCGTCGGCCGCTCCAGACGAGAAGCCACTGCATCAAATGCGATGCGGTGGCTTTTTTCGCACAGTCGTTCAAAATTGGTTCGGAATCGGAACAGGAGGGGAAAATGCACCTATGATCTTTGGCAAGTATATCAACCGCTACTACCTCAGGTACGCCCCGGCGCTGCTGCTGGGGCTTGCGGCGCTGCTGACGGTGGACTACATCCAGCTGCTCATCCCGCAGCTGTACCGCCTGGTCATCAATGGCATGAACCTGGGGCAGGTGGTGGTAGGCGGCGAGACGCTGGCTTTCACCAAAGAGGTGCTGCTGCAGCACATCTGCCGGCCCATGATCTGGATCGTGATCCTGATGGTCATCGGGCGCTTTTTGTGGCGCGTCTGCTTCTTCGGCTCGGCCGTGCGGGTCACGGCAGACCTGCGCGAGCGGATGTTCGACCACAGCCGCAAGCTCTCGCAGCAGTATTATCAGGTGAACAAGGTCGGCAACCTGATGAGCCTTTACACCAACGACCTCGACACCATCCAGGAGTGCTTCGGCGACGGTGTGCTGATGTTCTTCGACGCACTGACGCTGGGCCTGCTGGCTCTGTATAAGATGTGGCGGATGGACGTCCGGCTGACGATGCTCGCCCTCATCCCGGCCCTCATGATGTTCCTCATCGGTACGCTGATGAGCCGGGTGATGACCCGGCGCTGGGAGGAACGCCAGCAGGCTTTCTCGGATCTTTCTGACTTTGCACAGGAGAACTTCTCCGGCATCGCAGTCATCAAGGCCTTCGTCAAGGAGCTGAAAGAGCTGCTGGCCTTCCGGAAGTTGAACAAGGAGAACGAGGAGATCAACGTCACCTACACCAAGATCGCCACCCTGCTGGAAGTCCTCGTGACCCTCTTCGTCGAGTCGGTCATCTGCATCATCCTGGGCTACGGCGGCTATCTGGTCTACTGCGGCCGGTTCAATGCAGGCCAGCTCGTGGAGTACATCGGCTACTTCGAAGCCATCGTCTGGCCCATCATGGCCGTGTCCATGCTCATCGAGAAGACCTCCCGCGGCAAGGCGTCCCTCAACCGGATCACCGAGCTGCTGGATGCCCCCATCGACGTGGCCGACCGCCCCGGTGTGCCCGACCTGAAGGACCCGAAGGGCGCCATCGAGTTCCGGAACCTGACCTTCCGCTACCCGGACGGCGAGTTCGACGTGCTCAAGAACATTTCCTTCAAAATTGAACCCGGCGAGAGCGTGGGCATCGTGGGCAAGACCGGTGCGGGCAAGACCGCGCTGGTGGACCTGCTGCTCCGCACCTACAATGTGCCGGACGGCACCCTCTTCGTGGATGGGCAGGATGTGAACCGCGTGTCCATCCACTCGGTGCGCAATGCCTGCGCCTATGTGCCGCAGGAGAACTTCCTCTTCTCGGACACCATCGCCCACAACATCGCATTCGGCGTGGATGACGCCACCCAGGAGGACATCGAGCGGGCCGCCAGCCTGGCCGATGTGCGGGACAACATCGTGGACTTCAAGGACGGCTACGAGACCGTCCTCGGCGAACGCGGCGTCACCGTTTCCGGCGGGCAGAAGCAGCGCATCTCCATTGCGCGCGCCCTGCTGAAGGATGCGCCCATCCTCATTCTGGACGACTCCGTCTCGGCGGTGGATACCCGGACGGAGAAGATCATTCTGGACAACCTGAAGGCCAGCCGGGCAGGGAAGACCACCCTGCTCATCGCCCACCGCATTTCCACGGTGGAGCGGCTGGATAAGATCATCTTCCTCGAAGACGGCTGCGTCGAGGCCGTTGGCCCCCACGACGCACTCTATGCCTCCTGCGGGGAATACCGCCGCATGGTCGATCTGCAGCGGCTGGAAGACGAAACAGGAGGTGACGAGGCATGAGCAACCTGAATCCGCTTTTGCTGGTGGGCGCGGTCATCGGCGTCATCACCGCGCTGCTTATCGCCGCCTATGTCGGCGTGAAGGATAAGAAGACCTCCATGGGCTTCGAGCGTAACATGGATGACGGCGAGATCCTGCGCCGCCTGGCCGGGTATGCCCGGCCCTATCTGGGCCGGTTCGTCCTCGTGGGCTTTTTGATGCTCTTCTCCATCGCCTACGACATCGTTTCGCCCCTGATCGTCGGCTCCATCGAAGAGCTGGTCGTCGGCGAGTTTGAGCTGAACGCCCTCTTTGCGGGGGTGGCCGTGTATGCGGGCGTGCTGGTCTTTTCGATGGCCAGCACCTATTTGCAGGCCGTGATCTTGCAGCGGGTGGGCCAGCGCATCATTTCCGACCTGCGCGAGGACCTCTTCACCCACATCGAGTCCCTCTCCCATGAGCAGCTGAACGAGATCCCCGTGGGCAAGCTGGTCACCCGTGTAACCAACGACACCAACGCCATCTCGATGATGTTCACCAACCTGCTGGTGCAGCTGACCAAGAACAGCTTCGTCATCCTGGGCATCCTCATCGCGATGATCTGCCTGAACTACGAGCTGACCCTGATGGTGCTCTGCTTTGTGCCCTTCATCGTGCTCTTCACGGTCATCTTCCGCAAGTTCTCCCGCCGGGCCAACCGCAAGCTCAAGAACGCGACCACCGATATCAACACCTATCTTTCTGAGAACCTGTCCGGCATCAAGGTCACCCAGATCTTTGGCCGCGAGGACGAGAAGATGGCGGACTTCCGCAAAAAGAGCCAGAATCTGGCCCGGGCCAATCAGGAGCAGATCTTCGTGTTCAGTGTGTTCCGTCCGCTGGTGTATATGCTCTACATCAGCTCCATCCTCTGCCTGTTCTATCTGGGCGGCATGGGTTACCTGAACAACGTCAGCTTTCTGGGCCAGACCCTTTCCAGCGGTACCATCGTCACCTTTTATATGTACATCTCCAAGTTCTTCACCCCCATCCAGAATCTGGCCGAGCAGTTCAACTGGCTGCAATCGGCGCTGGCCTCGTCGGAGAAGGTCTTCTCCATCATGGACCTGCAGCCGAAGATGGTGGATGCTCCCGATGCCATCGAGCTGGACGAGGTGAAGGGCGAGATCGAGTTCCGCGACGTCTGGTTCAGCTATGTCCCCGGCGAGTGGGTGCTGCAGGGCGTCTCCTTCCACGTTAACCCCCGCGAGACCGTCGCCTTCGTCGGCTCTACCGGCTCCGGCAAGAGCACGATCCTGTCCCTCATCTGCCGCAACTACGAGTTCCAGAAGGGTGAGATCCTGATTGACGGCATCGACATCCGGAAGATCAAAATTTCCTCGCTGCGCCGCCACTTCGGCCAGATGCTGCAGGATGTGTTCCTCTTCTCCGGCACCATCCGCAGCAACATCGTCCTGCGGGAAGAGGACATTTCGGACGACGAGATCCTGGAGGTCTGCCGCTACGTCAACGCCGACAAATTCATCGCAAAGCTCGACCACGGCCTGGACGAGGAAGTCCGCGAGCGCGGCAACAACTTCTCGGCCGGTCAGCGCCAGCTGCTCAGCTTTGCCCGCACCATCATCCACAAGCCCAGCGTGATGATCCTGGACGAGGCCACCGCCAACATTGACACTGAGACCGAGCTGCTCATCCAGGACTCGCTGGAAAAGATGCGCACCGTCGGCACCATGCTCATCGTGGCACACCGCCTGTCCACCATCCAGCATGCGGACAACATCATCGTCCTCTCCCACGGCAAGATTCTGGAGCAGGGCACCCATCAGCAGCTTCTGGCCAACCACGGCCGGTACTATCAGCTCTATATGCTGCAGTACCACAAAGAGCAGCTGAGCCAGTGACCGCCGCCCCTGCCCGGCAGGGGATCTGAACAAAACAGGAACCCCCTCTTCTGCGTTTTCGGCGGAAGAGGGGGTTCGTTTCATTGCAGCAGCGTTTTCATTGCTTCGACACATACCGGGTCGAACTCCGTCCCGGCGCGGGCGGTGAGTGTCGCGGCGATCTCGGCGTCCGTCTCGTCCCAGCGGCGGTGGCGGTCGGTGAAGTCCGCCACGGCAAGGATGCGGGCCAGCAGGGGGATCTCCTCGCCCCGCAGGCCGGTGCAGTAGCCGGTACCGTCGTACCACTCCCGGTGGAAGCGTACCGTCTCGGCCACCCGGTCTACGATCTGAAGCTGCAAAATGATGGCATAGCCTCGCTCTACATAGGTCTGGTAAAGCTGGAACTGCTCCTCGGTCAGCTGCCGGTTCTGCAGCACAGCGTCCGGCAGGCCGACGGCCCCCACCTCATGCAGCAGGCCCGCATAGTAGCCATCCCGGCAGGCCGTTTCGTCCAGCCCCATCCGGCGGGCAAGCTCCTGCGTCAGCGCGGCCACCTGTTCGCAGTGCAGGTCCACTTCCGGCACTTTGGAGCTGAGGGCGCTGTACATGGCCGTGATGACCTTGAGCGACATCTCCGAGAGCCTGGCTCGCTCGGCGTCGATGCGCGCCTGTAGAATGACATGCTGCTGCAGCTTTTCCACCCAGTAGCGCTGGATGAAGAAGGTGATGATGTAGGCGATGCCCAGAATGCAGAGGAACAGGAAGGGCAGGCGGGGTACAAAATCCGTCCCATAGCGGGCGGCGGGGTCTGCCACAAGGACACCCCGCAGGCAGAGCATGACGCCCGTCAGCCCCAGCAGGCTGAAGGGGGCACTGCCCGCGATGCCCAGGATGAACACATTGCAGAACAGGTAGATGAGCAGGAAAAAGACGCTGAAATACCCGATGGAAGCCTTCCAGAATAGCACAAAACAGCAGACGAGCATCACGGCAGAGGTGACGTAATCGTCCGCGCGGCTGTGTTGGCGGGGGAAAGGGACCAGATCGACGCCGATGGCCAGCAGCATGGCTCCAAGCAGAGCGTAGAACTGGGCTGGGGCTCCATACCACAGCGCCACCGGCAGCTGCACCAGCCAGAGCAGCCCCAAGACCCCTTTGGTATAGAATGCCAGCTCCGGGTCCTGGTAGTGGATGCGGATGGTCTGGAGAAAAAAGGGAAAAAACGAGCGTTTCATAGGCAGTTCCTCCGGGGGTCAGGCCAGCGGGATGCCGCCGGTCTTCAGCAGGTCGATGACCGCATCGGCCACTTCGGGCGAAAACTGGGTGCCGCGGCCCCGTTCAAATTCAGAGAGGATGTAGTCGAGGTCGCAGCGCTTGCGGTAGCAGCGATTGGAGCTCATGGCGTCCAGTGCGTCGGCTGCGGCGATGACCCACACCATGCGGGGCAGGTCTTTGCCCATCAGCCCGGCGGGGTAGCCGGTGCCGTCGTACCGCTCGTGGTGGTAGCTGGCCCCCAGGTCGGCCTGGGGCAGAAATTCCAGCCCGGCCAGTATTTTTTTGCCCCACAGGGTATGCTGCCGCATCACATCGATCTCCGCATCTGTCAGGCGGCTGGATTTGTTGAGGATGGCATCCGGCACGGCGATCTTGCCGATGTCGTGGAGCAGGGCGCTCCGGTAAAGCCGCTCCAGCTCCTCTTCGGAGAGAGTGGGGTCCAGATGCTTTGCAATGATGCGGGAATACTGCGCCACCCGGCGGGAGTGCTCGGAGGTGTAGTGGTCCTTCTCGTCGATCATCTGGTTGATGGCGGCCACCGAGCTGAGGATCAGCTTTTGTGCCTTGCCCATGGTGGCCTGCACTTCGGCCTCCATCTCCTGCTCGGTCTGCTCCCGGCGGATGCGGTAGGATTTATAAAACAGGTCGGCCACCACCATGGCCAGCAGGAACTCCCAGTAGAAGACCGGGTAGTAGATGCGGTAATCCCTGGGGTAGGCGTTGGCTAGCCGCTCCGGGGAACCCCAGAGCAGTACCATGGCGCACAGCCCATAGGCCGAGCAGATCGGCACCGCCTGCTTCAGGCCCAGCTGGATGAGCAGGATGGCGGGCAGCAGGAAGAGCCACAGGGTCTGGAAGCCGTCGTTTTCGTTCGAGACAAAGCTGCACAGACTCATCAGAACGATGAGAACGGCCCCCGCAAGGACGGTGCGCTTCGGGTGCCGCACATGGGAGAGCAGCAGCGATACCCCGAACAGCGTCAGGCAGATGAACAAGGTGGAGACAAAGACGATGGGGCGGTCAAAGCTGTTGTAGCTCAGGTTCAGCATCACCAGCACCACCGCAGACCAAAGCAGGATGCAGCGCATACAGGCACTGTTGATGGGGGCCGTTTCTTCGTAGCGGCAGACATCGGCGACCAGATCGCGGATTCGTTGGAACATGGAGGGCCTCCTTTTGGCGGGGATCATGCAGCATCCAGGAACTCTTCCGGGTCCTCGATGACATCTTCGATGACATCCTCCGCCTCGTCCGAAACGTCTTCGTCCGGGGCGGGGAAGAACCAGCCCTGGATCGCATCGCAGAGCGAGAGCAGGGTGGTATCCATCTCGGCATTCTGGCGCAGCAGCTCATGCACCAGGTCGGGCTTGTCGGTGATGAGGTCGTCTGCGCCCAGCTCCATCATGTGGCGGGCGTCGTCCTCCTGGGCGATGGTCCAGGCCGAGATGGTCTTGCCGCGCAGGTGAATCTGGTTGACCATGCCGGAGGTGATGAACGTATGCTCCACGCTGAAAAAGTCGGCATCCGGCAGGTCGTAGTAGTTGCCGACGCCCAGCGCCAGAATGTAGCCGGTGGGGATATCCGGGGCCAGCTCCTTGACTTTGTGCAGCGTCTCATAGCTCTGCGAGGTGATGACGCAGTGCCCCTCGAAACCGTACGCCCGAAGCAGGCGGACGGTCTCGGCTTCCAGCGTCGGGGTGGCGGCGCTGGGCTTGATCTCCACGTTCAGGTCGATGCGGCCCTGACAGAGCTGCAGCACTTCCTCAAACGAGGGGATGCGCGTCCCGGCAAAGCGGGCGCTGAACCAGCGGCCTGCGTCCAGCGTTTCGATCTCCGCAAAGGTCAGGTCATACACCTTGGCGTTTTTGCCGGTGCAGCGCTTCAGGCTGGTGTCGTGGGTCACGACCACCACGCCGTCCCGGCTCATCTGAACATCCAGTTCGATGCGGTCGCCGCCCTTCCGGATGGCAGACCGGAAAGCGGGGATGGTGTTTTCCGGGGCAATGGAGCAGTCGCCGCGGTGGTAGGTGACAAGGGGCGTCACACCGCCCACCGCCGAGAGCAGGGCGTCGTCCTGGGGCAGGCTGAGCAGATAGACCGTGACGGCGCAGCTCGCGAGGGTGACGCCTGCCACAAGAACCGTCAGCAGCAGGCGGCCGCTGCGGCGGGCGGGCTTATCGCCCGGCGGCACGTCCGGCTGGGGCAGGCCCTGTATCCGGAAATAGAGCAGACCGAGGATGGTGCACTGGGCCACAGTGACCCGGCAGTCCAGCAGAAAGCCGAAGAAGGGCAGCTCCACCAGCTGCAGTGCGCGGGAGAGCAGCAGCATGGCACGGGTGCTTTCCAGCCCCACCAGCGCCGCGATGCCGTACAGCAGGGCAGCGGCCAGCGCAAAGAGCAGGCCGGTGCGCAGCAGCACCCCGATGTTCCACCGGGCCAGCGCAGTCAGGACTTCGCAGAACCGCTGCTTCACACAGCGGCAGCTCTCTTTTACGGCGGAGCCGAACGGTTTGCGTTCCAGCATGAACAGGGGCAGCACCAGAGCAAAGAAGACGGTCAGCAGCACAACGGCCAGAATGCCTGCCCCATACAGCGCCAGAATGCCCGGCTTTGCCCGGATGACGCCCAGGATATATTCGGGCACGGCCAGCTGGGTGATGTAGCTGGCGGTGACGTACATGTCCGTGAACGGGATGAGGAGCACACAGTAGAGCAGGATGGGCCAGTTTTTCGGGTGCAGCACGTGGCGGATGTCCGCGAGGGAGACCCGGAACAGGGCGGGCAGACCGGAAGGCTCCCCCCGGCGGGCCCGGTCCAGCCCGTGCAGCACGATGGAAAATTCATACAGGTTCCAGAGCGCCACCAGAATGGCGATGAGCGCGATGCCGCTCAGGATGCTGGGGGCCGTAAAGATCTGGTGCGCGTTGGTGTTCGTCAGGTAGTTCACCGGCGAAACGCGGAGCGTCAGGCTCCAGATGCCCCGCATGGCGGGGAGGAACACAAGCTCGGTGAGGAGCTTATACAGTATGATGGCGGTGATGAGGGCAGTTTCGGCCCGCCGGACGAGGGGCTGTGTTTCCTGCCGAAGCGCCCGGTAAGCGGCATTTGCCTGCCGCAGGGTGCGGTTGGAACGGCTCAATAAGATCTCACCTCAGTTGAAGAATCCGTTTTTTCAGAACGTTATATATTTAATAAGTAGTATACCACAAAAAACGGCAAAAGAAAACGACTCTTCCCGACCGTTTTGCCCAAAATTTGAGGCGATTTTTCTGGCATCTTTTCAGCGGAGCGGAATCATGATACAATAAGAAAAACATCAGCAGGAGGAAAACGGGATGGAATTCCATTATGAGATCAGGCCCGGCCGCTACCGGCATTTCAAGGGCCGGGAATACGAAGTGCTGGGCATGGCACACCACAGCGAGACCGAAGAAGAACTGGTGGTCTACCGCACCCTCTATGGAGACCACGACCTCTGGGTGCGCCCGGCGGCCATGTGGTGCGAGACCGTGGAGCGGGACGGCAGAGTCCAGCCCCGCTTTGCCTACATCGGGGAGTGAGCGGATGAAGATCGTAGACCGTTTTGGGAGCCGGCCGGGGGCCGAGCTGGTCCGCCTGCCGCAGGGCATCGTAAAAGCTCATTTCGTTTTCTTCCGCATATGCCTGCACGCGGTTGACTGTTGTTGCACCGATTCCACGCTTCGGAATATTGATAATTCTGCGCACCTGCAGGTCGTCCTGCCCGTTGTCGATCGTTTTTAAATACGCCAGAATGTCCTTGATTTCTTTTCTCGCATAGAAATTGACGCCGCCGACCACATCATAGGGGATTCCTTCTATGATAAACCGCTCCTCCAGCAGTCGCGCCTGGGCATTGGTCCGGTAAAGCACTGCACAATCTTTATAATCTGCTGTCCGATTCCGTTTTCTTTTGCAAACATCATCTGCAATAAATTCCGCCTCTTCATATGCAGTATCCAACTGTTTAAAATGGATCAGGCTGCCCTCACCCTTATCTGTCCAGAGAACCTTCTTTTTCCGTTCTACGTTGTTTTGGATCACCTCGTTGGCAGCATCCAGAATCGTCTGGGTCGAACGGTAGTTTTGCTCCAGCTTGATGACCGCAGCTTCCGGAAAATATTTTTCATAATCCAGAATATTGTTGATGTTGGCACCCCGGAACTTGTAGATCGACTGATCGTCATCACCTACAACACAAAGATTGCGGTATTTGTCCGCCAACAAACGGATCAGCTCAAACTGTGCCGTGTTGGTATCCTGATACTCATCCACCATAATGTACAAAAAACGCTCCTGATAGTACGCAAGCACCTCTGGACTGGTTTTGAACAGCTCTACGGTTTTGACAATCAGGTCATCAAAATCGAGTGCATTGTTCTTTTTCAGAGCTGCCTGATATTCCTGATAAACGGACGCGATTTTCTGCTTGGAAAAATCTCCCATCGCAGAGAGCGCATATTCCGTCGGGGAAATCAGCTCGTCCTTTGCGGAAGAAATTGCGGACATCAGGCTCCGTTCCTTATAAACCTTCGTATCAATCTGCAGCTTTTTGCAGACCTCTTTGATGATGTTCTTGCTGTCATCCGTATCGTAAATCGTAAAATTTGTCGAATAGCCGAGGTGGTCGATGTAACGTCTCAGAATCCGCACGCAGGTGGAGTGAAACGTCGAAACCCAAATCTGTTCCGCACCGTGCCCGATCAGATCGTCCACTCGTTCACGCATCTCCCCGGCAGCTTTATTGGTAAAGGTGATCGCCAGAATATTCCACGGCTTTACGCCTTCGTGCTCAATCAGATAGGAAATACGGTGCGTCAACACCCTGGTCTTTCCGCTTCCCGCGCCCGCCAGAATCAGCACCGGTCCCTTTGTTTTAAAAACAGCTTCCCGCTGTCTGTCATTTAAGGTATCGTAAATGCTCATAGTTCCCCACTGTTTCCTGTTTTTTTCCATCTATAAGTGTCTTTTCGATTTTAACAGATTTTAGTCTGCGATACAAGACGAAAGACGCTGTCTTTGTCCGCTTTACTTTTAGACTTTAATATGTTAAAATAGAAACATATGGACGAACGAAGTCCACTCCATTAGAAAAGTAAAGGAGTTAGTCGGATGAACAAAAAAATTAAAACGGAGGCCGTAGATCACCTGTTTGACGCGATCTTGAGCCTGCAGAACAAGGAAGAATGCTACGCATTTTTCGAAGATCTCTGCACTGTCAATGAGCTGCTTTCCCTCTCCCAGCGTTTTGAGGTTGCAGCCATGCTAAAGGAAGGTAAAACCTATCTGGATATCGCAGAAAAAACAGGCGCTTCCACTGCTACAATCAGCCGCGTCAACCGTTCCTTAAATTACGGCAACGACGGCTACGAGCTGGTTTTCTCCAGAATGGCAGAAGCTTCCGAACCCGATTCGGAACAGTAAGTCCCGCAGGTCCAAGAGGGGGTACCCTGCAACAGGATTTGGAATCGGATCCGGTGAACACTGTAATGCACACATTTTGTCTACATTACATGAGTAAAAAAGAGCGAAGGCTCCGGAAAACTTTTCCGGCGTCCCCGCTCTTTTTTGCTGCTTTTTTCAAAACGATCAGCGCTCCAGCGCCTTTTTTGCAAACTCTGTATTGACCAGATCTTCATATGCAACGCGGTTTGTCAGCTCGCCGCCCTCTTCCAGAATATCCTGCAGCAGAACAAATGCATCCTCCGAGAAAATCAGGTCGGTTTTCCATGTATCCTGCTCGACATAGCGTCTCACAATCGCCGTCAGCACCGCTTCATCCGTTTCCGGGAACTGCGACGCAATCATCTTTGCGATTTCTTCCGGCGTGCTCTGTGATACCTTTTCCATGCCGCGCTGCAGTGCATTTACAAAGGCCTGCACGGTATCCGGATGCGCTTCCAGATAGCTTTTTTTCGCAGAAAATGCCGTATAGGGCACATAGCCGGACTCTTCTCCCAGCGAAGCGACAACATAGCCGTCACCTTTTTGCTCCAGGGCAGTTGCATGAGGCTCGAATTCTATCGTGAAATCTCCCTGCCCGCCGGAAAATGCTGCTGCCGTGGAACCAAAATCGATGCTCTGGTCGATGGAAAGGTCTTCGATCGGATCAATGTTGTACTGCTTTAAAATATATTCAAATACCATTTCGGGCATGCCGCCTGCCCTGCCGCCCAGCACTTTTTTGCCCTTCAGCATATCCCACTCGAAATTCTCGATCGGCGTGGCGGGCTATCCCGAGGTGCACGCCGAGGCGCGCGACATCACCTCGGACATCGCCCGCCTGCGCGACAAGGTCGACGCCGGGGCGGAATATGTCATCACGCAGATGTTCTTCGACAACGCCAAATACTTCGACTTCGTGCGCCGCTGCCGCGAAGCGGGGATCACCGTGCCGATCATCCCCGGCATCAAGCCCCTCTCGACGCTGCGCCACCTGGAAATACTGCCCGAAACGTTCGGCGTGAAGCTGCCCGAGGAACTCGTACGCGAAGTCAAGGCGCATCCCGACGGCGTGCGCGAAGTGGGAACCGAGTGGGCCATCGCCCAAAGCCGCGAACTGATGGCCGCAGGCGTGCCCGTGCTGCACTACTACACGATGAGCCGCACGACGAACATACAGAAAATCGTCAAGGCGGTTTTCTGACCCAAACCGATAAAACAGAGAATCAATGGAACCTGTCGAATTCCGCCGCCGCCTGCATGCGCACCCCGAACTGTCGTTCAAGGAACACGCCACGGCGGCGTTCATCGAACAGCAGCTCGACGAACTGGGCATCGAACACCGCCGGATCGCATCGACGGGCGTCGTGGCCCGCATCAAGGGCCGCAAGACCCCCGAAGGCGACCGGCGCGCCGCGGTGCTGCGCGCCGACATCGACGCCCTGCCCGTCACGGAGCGGAACGACTGCGAGTGGAGATCGCAGAACGAGGGCGTGATGCACGCCTGCGGCCACGACATGCACGCCGCGGTGCTGTTCGGCGTGCTGAAAACCTTCGCCGAGGCGCCCGATTTCCGGGGCACGCTCTTCGGGCTGTTCCAGCCGGGCGAGGAGTGCAACCCGGGCGGAGCCTCGCTGGTGCTGGCCGAAAAGCCGTTCGGGATCGATCTGCCCGCCTGCCAGCAGATCCTGAGCGCCATGCGGGAGCATCCGCAGGTCTTTGTCCGCTGCTCGAGCGAATTTCCGTATTACCCCGCCGCGCAGCAGCTCTTCCGCTGGTATCAGGAGGGCTTCTTCGGCCGCGTGATCGAGGCACGCTTCACCATCAAGCACGCGTCGGATATGGACCTGAGCAAGCCCATCAACTGGAAGCGGCAGCTGAAGACCAACGGCGCGTATGGCTGCATGGGCGACCTCGGCATCCACACCCAGCACCTGCCGTTCCGGCTCGGCTTCCGGGTCGATTCCGTGAGCGCGCAGCTGGCCAACCTCGTCCCGCAGCGGCCCTGCGGCGACGGCTTTGCGCCCTGCGAGACATATGACAACGCGATTTTGCTCTGCGGCGCGCACAATGCGGCGGGCGACCGGTTCCCGATGGTGATGGAAATGAAGCGCATGGCCCCCGGCTGCACCAATACGGTGGAATACGAGATCTACGGGCTGGACGGCTCTGCGAAATTTTCCACAGAGGACGCAAACGCCGTCTGGTACACGCGCAATCAGGGCCGGGAGCAGGCGTGGAGCCGCCTGATGCTGGGGCAGAGGACGCTCTTCCCAGTCATCACCGGCGGCATTTTCGAGTTTGGCTTTTCCGACGCCATGCTGCAGATGTTCGCGGCGTTTATCGCCGAACTCTGCGGCGAACCGTGCGCGTTCGGCTGCTTCCGGCCGAATGAGGCGCTTTTGAGCCACCAGCTGCTCACCGGCGCGCTGCGGGCCTATGAAACGGGAAGCGTCGTCCGGCTTGACTGACGCGGAAGGAGGCGGTATGATGGACATATCTTCGGCCCCGCACGCGGCGGATGCCGAGCACCGCATGATCTACGAGCCTGCGGACGCCTTGGGCTTTACGGCGTGGACGGACTGCTTCGACTATCAGAACGGGCGGCTTGG